>Ga0099364_10000096_pt1 | contig 142954 bp, 148 predicted proteins | sample TergutTh196P3_FD_73070 | JGI IMG/M metagenome (GOLD analysis project Ga0099364, IMG submission 73070) | Microcerotermes parvus P3 segment gut microbial communities from Pointe-Noire, Republic of the Congo - Th196 P3 | ecosystem: Host-associated > Arthropoda: Insects > Digestive system > Gut ... | reverse complement strand
CGGCACCGGAATTGTCCTACGAATGGTCGAGGGCCAGCGGCAAGGTGCCTGACGGCAGCTGGCTGCCTCTGGGCGACATCGCCACCCCGGGAGTCAAGGCGAAGGAGGTCATCTTCTTCCGCACAACGGCATCAGCCCAGGGCGGTGTCTACACCCCGGCAAGCAAAATGTTTAAGGTGACCGCTAAGGGTCCAAAAAATTGAAGACTGGGACTGAAGAGGGGGAACCCGCTGGTATGAGGAGGCTTATATGTATCATAGGTCCGACAGCCTCAGGCAAAACCGCGTTGTCCATACGTCTTGCCCAAAAGCTTGGGGCAGAGATTGTTTCCTGTGATTCGGTACAGCTATATAAAGGGTTTGATATTGGCTCAGCTAAACCTACAGTGCGTGAACGTGCGGGAATCAGGCATTTTATGCTGGATATAGCAGAGCCGCAGGAGATTTGGTCCGCGGGGAGGTATGCTGGAAAGGCTTTGGATGCAATTGAACAAATTTTTAAACGAGGAAAACAGCCAATTATTTGCGGCGGTACCGGATTGTATTTGAGTGCCGTTACGAATGGGCTTAACAACATCCCTCCCGCGCCCCGGTTAGATCACGGCTCAGGGGCATATGAGGAGCTTTTGCAGGTTGACCCCGATTACGCTGCTACCATTTCGTGCCGTGATATTAGGCGTATTTGCAGGGCGTTAGATGTTTATAAGGCTACAGGGAAACCATTTTCCTCATTCCATGTCCAGGCCTCACCGCCGGATTTTACGCCGGTGTATATCGGAACACTTAGCTATGACCGAAGCAGTGATATTGAAAAACGAGCGGATGAAATGCTGAGTGCCGGGTTGATTGAAGAAACCCAGGCACTGCTTGGGATAGGCGTGCCTGACAATTGCCCGCCCATGCAGGCGATAGGCTATAAGCAGGCCAGGGCTGTTTTGCGCGGTGATATGTCCCAGGCCGAGTGCCGCGGTGAAATTATTTTGCGTACACGCCAATACGCCAAGAGGCAGATGACCTGGTTCAAAAATCGCACGGACGCAATCTGGCTCCAACGCCCCTGCGAAAATCGCACAAGGGCCTCACAGGAGCATTTTGAAAGTGCCATGAAGATATTAACAGACCCTCCCTGGGGGTCTGACGCGCATTAGGCAAGAACCTGAAATATCATATCATTCCTGTTGTAGTTCATCGCCTCCAAAAATTCAATATGAATCCTCTCGATTTTTTCACCTGGTGCCAGAATGGGAATACCAGGGGGGGAAGGTGCGATTGTAGCAGCAGCGGTTTTGCCGATTGCCTCTCGTCCTTCAACTTGTTTTTTTGGGGCCCAGAATGCCTCATGGGGACTGGCGGTTAAAACCGGATGAGGAAGGGTGAGCTTACTGTTCTTTTTCTGCCCTGATGGGCGCATCGGTATGCTTTCTATGGCTTTAAGAAGACGTGCCAGATCATCGTCTGTGTTGTGAGGGGATAGCAAAAATACAATATTTTCGCTATCTGCCATTTCCGCGATTACACCGAATTTTTGTGCAATGTCATGAGCATCGCCAAAGCCCTTCCCTGTGCATAGGGTAATACGGCATGGGTCGATAGGTACTCCCGCCCGCTCAGAGGATAAGACCCGCTCATCCTGAGCAGAGACAGCGGCGGTAAAATTTCGTATACGGTTAAAATCCCATGCGAAAATTCTTGAAACGATAGAATCTATCGAGGAAAGCAATACAAATGAAGGAGAGGCCGTGCCGAATACGGCTGTTTTTTCGCGCAGAATACTAGCGGGAACAGAGCCGTCTGACAGCAAAAGAGCACTCTGTCCTAACGCTCCCAGGGTTTTGTGCGCTGAAACAGTCCAAAGCCGGGCGGGCGGCGTATAGTTATCCAGAACAAAAGGCAGATGAGCCCCATGAGCCCCATCACACAATAAGGGTGCATTAGTTTGGGGGGCTGGTGCAATTACGCCGTAATAGCTTGGCTGTGTGTAGATGGCGGCGGCAAAGCCTCCAGGAATTTGAGAAGAGCAGACCCTGCCCGGAACTCCCCAGGGGTAAATAGTTTCACGAAAAAAATAAACCGGATTCAAGTCAAAAAGAGCGAGTGCGTGATATACGCTGCAATGGCTTGCCCGGTCAACTAAAACGGTGTCACCCGGTTGCAGCAGTGCCGACAGCATGGCATAAATGCCCTGGGTTGCCCCGCCTGTTAGGTAAAAACAGTCGGCGGCGCGGTAAAAGCCTGACATGAGCTTTTCCGACTTACGAACAGCCCCCTCATCAGCCTCGAAATAAAGGCTGCCTGTTTGGGGCAATTCTGTTACATCCAGCGGGGCGATTTTGTCAAATGGTGGCGGTAAAAGCCCTTTATGGCCGGGCATATGGAAGCGTGCGGGGTTTTGCCCCGCATAGCCTGAAAGTCTGTCGATCAAAAAAGAATTCATTACTACTTGCCGCCAACGTATCTAAATCCCACATCAACACGTCTGTTTGCGCCGCCGCCGCTACCTGGCTCGGTACGAATCATAGCAGGGTCAATTGAAAATTCGTCGCAAAGCAGCTGTGCCACTACGTCTGCCCGCTTAAGGGCCAGACCCGGATTCTCACCCTCCGAACTAAAGCCCGCCACAATGACAAGATAGCCTGCTAAAGAGCTTCTTGGCGGCAGAAATGCTGACAGGTCATTTTTTGATTTTTCCGGATTGCTTATTTCAGTGCTGTTACGGTGAAAAACAATTGGGAGCTTTTGCTTTGCCCAGAAAGGCAACTCATCAACCGGTGCGGGATTGGGGATGTCATTGTACTTATCCGCGGTTTTTGGTTTTTCCGTTGCTTTAGGCTTGGACGCTGGTTGTTTAGATGGGGCTTTAGGGGAGGAGGTGCCGGGTGCGGAGGTTGCCTGCGGCAGCTCCGACCGCGGGGTTGTTTTTTTGTTTTCAGATAAGGAAGATTCGTTTTCGGCAAGCTGGGAATCCGGTGACGGCTCATCAGTGGCTTCCAGGGGGAAATCATAAGGTGATTCTTCAGTATTAGGGGCAGGGGAGTGCGATGGCAAAACAAAGGACGGGGTCGGGGTTAGGCTATTTGGCGGCAGGGAAGTGACCCCGCCGTCGCCCAAATCATGGGGAGCCGGAAAAGCTAAGACAAATACCAACCGGCAGACTCCATATAAGACAAAAACCACCAACAAAGCCAAGGCACCAAAAAAAGTCCAGCCTTTAGGTGTGATTTTATATTCTCTCACGGTCAACCCTCTCCTGCGTAATATAAAGCACTCTGCTTAAGCATTAGTTATTTAGTGATAAAATCCAAAACATCCTTCAAACGCCGACCCTCGCTCTCAATGGCTAAAAACTGGCGTTTATGTAGATTTTTTCTCTCATTGATAAGCTCACGGATCTGCTGGATTTGACGCTCCAGGGCATCAATCTCTACATTATGGCGCTCCACAACCTCCTCTGTCCGCGAAGCGAATGAGGAAGAGTATTCGTTAAGACGTGAAACGCGGTCGATACCGTCATTCAGGAGAGCCTCGAAATTAAAACCGGATGTTTCTACAATTTGGAGTATAATCGAACGGCGCAACTCGGACGGAAGAGTGTCAGGCAGTGTCTTAATGTAGGACTCAATCAGATATATAGTATCAACGCCGCTGAGCTTCATATTGAAGCTACGGTACAGCTCGTCCAAATCTACGTATCGGTCAATGTCGGTTACCGAAGGGCCGGACGGCGGCTGATTGAAAAACATATCGGATTCGGAGCTGCTGCCAGAAATACTGTCATCATAGCTTTCGGCGTAGCCATCCGGGGTATTCGTGGTACCTTCGGCAACGTATGCGGATGTGTCGGGGTATTCCGCGGGTGGCTGCACAAATTCGGTTTCAGGCGCGACCTCCTCTGCCCTAGCGTATAAATCCTCCGGTGAGATGTATGGTTCCTCAGGGGCATACGAAGCCTCCTGTGCTTCATATTGCTCTAAAAGCTGCCCGAACCCGCCGGGCGAATCGGGTGAAGGGACAGTCGTGCCGGAACCGACTGGCACCGAGGTCCCTCCTGCTTCCTCGCGCTTTTCAACCAAGCCCATTTTGGACAAGGCATCCATCATATTTGAGTTTTTCTTGGGGGTCATTAAACCAACCTCCTATGGGCTAAGTAAGCACACGTATACATTCTAACTAAAAAAAAACCAAATGTCAAATGTTTTTTTAAGAGTGCCAAAAATGGTCGATTGGTGCTGGAACCACACTATCTATCAGGTTTTTTTCCTCCAGTCTAACAATATCTTGTGTTCGTATGCCGAGGCCATTGCCAGCAGTGAAGTGAAATCTACGTGGGGGTTATAAATATTTTCTATCTCATCATGTATTTTTCCGGTGTTAGATAATATTTCACAGGCATCGGCTATCAGGGCTCGTTCTGTTTTTTGCAGAAAGCGCAGCCTGTGGCGGCGGCTTTGTACAGCTTCAGCAGGAGCACAAGCATCAAGCCGTATTCTCCTGAAGGGTTTTTCCGGGTATGGGGCGGTTGCACTTGAAGTGACAAAGGCCAACTTTAGCTCAGGCAGTATAACATGGGCAAGGCGGGAGGGCTCCATTGGATCATGACAGGCATATATCAAAAGCCCGCGCTCCAGAGCGGCATTGAAAATACCAGATAGCATACAGTGTCCATTGTGGTAGTTGTCCTCTAGCTCATACACTCTTTCGCACATGGCGTGTACTGTATCCCATAAGACAAGCCAGCCATTTTCGGTCAGGGCAGAAAGAAAGCGCTTGTTCACCCTCCCGGCTTCCGGTGACCTGGTATCACATTTTTTAATTTCACGCTTGATTATGCCCTGGGTGCGCCGGGCGATTTTTTCAAAAACCTCATGGGTGAAAATTAGGTTTCTCTGCTCATCCCTTAGGCTTTTGACCGCCGAGAGTATTCTGTATAAACGGCTGTATTCTTCAAGGTATATGTTGGAAAGCTCAATAACCGATTCCCGCTGGCCGAAAACTGCCATATCATTAACAAATTGCGTAAGGGGCAGATAAGTTTCTAAACCCAAGGGGTATTTCGGCTCCAAAATATGAGGGGCGGTGCCATCAACTATTCCTACTCTCAATTCAGGGAAAAATACCCCATCTAAAGAATTTGGATCTGCAGAACATAAAATTTCTTCACGAATGATGCCTCTCTTTTTCATTGATGCGCCGATCCGCCTCATAAAAGTTGACTTTCCATTACCCGGGGTACCCTTTATAATGAAAAAGCGGGCTGCGCTTTTGTCGTGTACCCAGTCTTCGTAATAGGATACAAAGCCCTTAGGTGAATTGGCACCCAAAAAAAACCGAATAGCCATATAATCCCTCCTTGCTTTTTTCATTCTTAGCATATGCGCAGAGGGTGTCAGGGGTTCTTCAGGTTCAAATTGGCGTGGATTCGACAAAACTTGCTATTGACAAGGCCAGCTACATATACTATGCTGTAACAGCGTGAAAATTTAATCTGAATAATTAGCAGGGGAGAGAGTCTATTTGATAAAAGCATTGGGATCGAGGATACACATAAGCAGTGCAGACAATGATATTTCCATGGAATACTACTCGCAGGTCGGTGATTTGCTTCACAGTCCGGCTGTCAAAGACCTTGCCGGATGGGGGCAGCATATGCACACAAGCCGTCTTCAGCATAGCATCAACGTATCCTATTACAGCTTTTTGATTTGCCGCAAAATGGGACTTGATGCCCGTGCCACGGCGCGGGGCGGGCTTTTGCACGATTTGTTTTTCTTTGATTGGCGGGAGCTGCGCTTAACCCGAGGCGACCATGTCAGGCTCCACCCGCAACACGCCTTGGAAAACGCTAAGGCTATCACTGCGCTGAATGACATGGAGCAGGATATTATTGAAAACCATATGTGGCCATGCAGCAAGCGTGTCCGCTATAAAGAAACGCTTGTTGTCAGCTTTGTTGATAAATTCTGTGCCGTAACAGAGTTTTTTGACTATGTCCGTTTGTACATCAGAGGTCTGGGCTGTCCATTGCGTTAAGGGAGGATGATTCTATGAAAACCTGTTTCAGTGCTATACAGCCCACCGGGATTCCAACACTGGGCAACTATTTAGGCGCGTTGCGTAACTGGGTTAATCTCAGCCGGGAATATACCGGGATTTTCAGCATTGCTGATTTACATGCAATTACTGTGCGTCAGGATCCGGGCGATTTCCGCCGCCGGGTGCGTGCCGTGTATGCAATTTGCATGGCATCAGGGTTAGACTTCAAAAACGGCGCGGTACTCTTTCCCCAGAGCCAGGTTGCCGCGCATACTGAGCTTACCTGGATTCTCAGTTGCTTTACAATGTATGGGGAGCTCAGCAGGATGACCCAATTTAAGGACAAAAGCCTCAAAAACTCCGACAATATAAACTCCGGACTGTTTACCTATCCCATTTTAATGGCATCAGACATATTGCTTTACGGAGCCGCTGCCGTGCCTGTGGGAAGTGACCAAAAACAGCACGTTGAGCTAACAAGGGACATTGCCGTTAGATTCAACGGTGTATATGGCGATGTATTTGTGCTTCCCGAACCCTTTATACCGGATATGGGTGCGAGGGTTATGAATCTCCAGGATCCAAAGCGCAAAATGGAAAAATCAGATCCTAATCCCAACGGATACATTTCTATGCTGGACGATAGGGAAGCTATTATAAAGAAATGCAAACGTGCCGTTACCGATTCGGGCGGCGAGGTGCGGTATGACGAAAAGCTTAAGCCTGGAATATCAAACCTTATGACAATATATTCTCTCTGTGCCGGAAAATCTTTAGAGGAAACAGAGCGCGAATTTTCCGGCCAAAATTACGGCACATTCAAAACGGCAGTGGGTGAAGCGGTTAATACCGCATTAGCACCGATACGAGATTGTGCCAACGAATACATTGGCAATCCGGCTCATTTGGACAAACTGATGAACGAGCAAACCCGCCGCGCAACCGAATTGGCAGCACCTATGCTGAAACAGGTGAAAAACGCCATGGGATTTGTGGCTGATTAGACTGCCCCGGAGGTTAAGGCACTGTGGCTGAGCTGTACAACCTGTATCCCCCGCTGAGGGTATAAGCGTCAAACCCATTTTGGATTAATATCCGGGTAGCAACATAGCTTCGCATGCCGCTATGGCAAAGTGCATATACAGGCTTAGCGCGATCAAGCTCGCCTATACGATTCCTTAAAGAATCCAGCGGGATGTTGATAAAGCCATCCGCCTTACCGTACGCAACTTCTTGCGGATCGCGGACATCCAGCAATATAACGCTACCGTCACGAGGGAGATAATCAACATCATGCCAATGGAAATTCTTTACCCTTCCGGTTAGCACGTTTTCAATTACATAACCGGCTATGTTCACCGGATCCTTTGCGGACGAATAGGGAGGCGCGTAGCATAACTCAAGCCGTGATAAATCATAGGCCGTCATCCCCGCGCGGATCGCCACAGCAAGCACATCGCAACGCTTGTCCACTCCATCGAATCCCACGAGCTGCGTGCCAAGGATTTTTCCGCTTTCCTTTTCAAAAAGCACCTTCATGGATAAAAATTTTGACCCGGGATAATAGCTTGCGTGACCTGAATGCCAAAGAAACACCTTATCGTAACGCAACCCAAGCCTTTTGGCGTTCTTTTCGTTTACGCCGGTGAAGGCTACCGTCATGTCAAATACCTTTATAACCGCCGAGCCCTGTGTGCCGGTATATTCAGATGGGATGCGGCATATATTGTCGGCGGCAATCCGGGCCTGCTTATTCGCGGGACCCGCCAGCGGTATCATGGCAACTTCCTCCGCGATAAGGTCCATCACCTCCACGGCATCCCCAACAGCATATATGTCGGGGTCAGATGTGTGCATATGCCCATCTACTATAATTCCGCCGCGTTCATTTACATCCAGACCCGCATCCTTTGCGAGCTTGCTTTCAGGATTGATGCCGATTGCCAAGATCACCATATCAGCTTCCAAGCTGCCGTTTGACAGCTCAAGGATAAGGGCATTTCCACGCTTTGTTATCTTACGCAGGCCATTGCTCAGGTGCAAGGCTATCCCTTTCTCACGCAGTCTGTGATGTACGTCACAGACCATATCAATGTCCAGCGGCGCGATGACCTGGCTTGACAATTCAACAATGCTTACATTCAAATTGGCATTCTTCAAATTCTCTGCCATTTCAACGCCTATAAAGCCGCCGCCGATCACAGCCGCGCTTTTGGGATTGAATTTTTGAATATGGCACTTTATGCGGTCGGCATCCTCCATGTCGCGCAGTGTAAATACGCACTCCGAATGTATGCCCTCTACCGGAGGCTTTATCGGTGCCCCTCCGGGAGCCAGCAACAATTTATCATAGTCTTCCAGATAGGTCCCGCCTGTCAGCTTGTTTTGCACACATACTGTCTTTGCAGTGCAATCAATGGATAAAACTTCATTATGTATCCTCACGTCCACATTAAAGCGTTGCCTGAAGCTCTCTGGCGTTTGAAGAAGCAGGCTTTCTCTCCTTGCAATTGTACCCCCGATGTGGTAGGGCAGCCCGCAGTTTGCAAATGAGATATATGCCCCGCGTTCAAATAAAATGATCTCTGCCCGCTCATCTAACCGGCGCAAACGAGCCGCTGCCGTAGCACCGCCGGCGACCCCTCCTACAATGAGAACTTTTTTCATACGGAAACACCCCTTGCTATGCTTAGGCTTTTAACCCAGAGCAATATCCAGTATCATCATCAGCAAAAAACCGACAATGACACTCATTGTACCTATATGGGAGTGATCTCCCAAGCGTGACTCTGGTATAAGCTCCTCCATCACAACATAAATCATTGCACCTGCCGCAAAGGACAAAAGCCACGGCATGACCGGTATAAGCCACATAGCTAACAATACGGTCAAAACCCCGAAAATCGGCTCGACTATACCGGATAAGCAGGCTATTCCAAAGGATCTGCCGGGCGATATACCTTCCCGCCGCAAGGGGAGAGAAACTGCCGCACCTTCCGGGAGGTTTTGAATACCGATACCGATTGCCAGGGCTATAGCTGCGGAATACATCGCCGGATCGTCATGCTGCAAGGCTAAAGCAAATGACAATCCCACCGCCATGCCTTCCGGTATGTTGTGTAAGGTCATGGCAAGAAAAAATAACATTGTACGCTTGGAGGTTGAGGAAGGACCCTCACGCATGCCGGATAAAAGATGGATGTGCGGTATAATATGATCAAGCAACAGCAGAAACAAAGCACCGGACGCGAATCCGCAGGCCGCCGGTATCCACCCAATTAAGCCCTGCTCCTCCGCTAACTCGATGGAAGGGAGCAACAATCCCCATATGGAGACCGCAATCATCACACCTACCGCAAAGCCCAGAAAAATCTGCCTGGATCTCTCTGAGGCAGATTTGCGGAACAAAAAAACAGTCGCTCCCCCCAAGCAGGTCATTGCAAAGATAAAGGCCAGCCCGCCGCCTATCATCAAAAACGATTGCATAATTCCCTCTCTTTCTCCAACTTTTATATCTGGTATAATCCTCTGCGCCGACCAGTACAGTATACCATAGTTCTCTGTGAAATCAAGCTTTAGTTCGATTTCAGAACCGCACCTGATGGAGGTGCCTGATTCTGCTGATCGCTGGAAGAGAGAAGATCCTATGTCAAATATCCCTTGCCATGGAAATGAGAATGCCCTAATTTGACGCACATAATACGTATAATTAATATACATCCGTAAGATTATCAGCATTTCCCGATGTTACTCACTTTTTGTAGTAAAATAATCGCATTACTGTTGGGGGGTATTGTTATGTCTGCGTTCAGCGAAAGATTAGCGGAGTTAAGAAAAGACAGAGGGCTGAATCAGAGGGAACTCGCGAAGATTTTGTTCGTAAGTGAGGATATGATTTCTGCTTATGAACGAGGCATATCCCAAATGTCTGATGATACAAAAATTAAATTAGCGAAATATTTTAATATTTCTTTGGATTATTTGCTTGGGCTTATAGATGATGAGATAGATTACCAGAGAAAAGATATTTTGGTTTACCCCAAATGCTTTAATCAAGATGAGATTGATAAGGTAGAGCATTATGTGGACTTGCTTGAGATGGAGATCGAACACAAAAGGCAACTCATGCCACAGCTTCAGCTAGGTGAAATGTGATGAGGAAATTGTACTTAGCAGCCGCATTCGTTGTGCTTATATTAGTTTTGGTATCCTGCGAAAGCCCCAATTCCGAGCCTGATGGGGAAAACGCTGTAGGTACTGTGGAAGCTTATCCATTTGCCCCGGGGATGGATAAGTTTGACGGCATGACTGTTACGGCTCAGGGAAAAGAGATTGAGCTGTATTCGACTTTGACTAACCCTAAACGTTCCTTTCTTGTATTTGAGGAATTGCTAAAACCTGCTGCTGTTGCCATGTTCGACATGACCGGCAGGGTTGAGGTGAGAGTTGATTATCCGGCGGGCGTGAACAGCGTGATTGTCAGACCGGCAAGGGCGGGCATTGTACCGGAGCTCAGCGGCGGCACAGTGACCTTCGAGATATCAAAGCCGGGTCAGTACTCGGTTGAGTTCAACGGTGACCCGGAAACTGACAATCTGATGATTTTCGCCAACCCTCCTGCTCCCCCTGTTCCCGATGGTGCCACAGTGGTTGAGGGTCGCATGGATGTTGATGCAGGTAACAATGTAAGCGGCGATGACTGGCATAATAACCACCTCTTTCTCAAAGAGAATGAGATTCTCTATTTGAAGCCGGGCTCGGTAATATACGGCGGGATTAAAATGGCATCAGGCAGCAAGGTAATGGGTCGGGGCATAATCACCGGCAAGGAATTTGGATATGATCATCCCAATGCCGTCAATGCCATACGTGGCTGGGATGCTGAAAATTTAGAAGTCGAGGGGGTGCATATCCTTGATCCTAACCGCTGGGTAGTCGAGTTTCTGAACTGTGACGGCGTTAAGGTGGAGAATATAAAGATAATCAGTGCGCGCAACAACGGCGATGGAATCACCATACAGAGTACTCGCAACATGACTATAGACAGCTGCTTTATCCGCTCATGGGATGACAGTATCGTGATCAAAAATTACACAGATACGAACAGCTTCAACATCACAGCCAAAAATTGCGTTATCTGGACAGATTTAGCCCAAAGCCTTGAAATCGGATTTGAGACCAACAGGGGTCCGGCTTATGGATTGAAGGCGAATGACGATCCCAGGATTTATGACATTGCCTTTGAGGATATTGACATCATTCACAACTTCCACAAGGCTCCTATCTCTATCCACAATGGGGATAACTGCAAGATATACGATGTTACTTATAAAAACATCATTGTGGACAATGCGCAGATGGGACAAGAGGGGGATGGATGGAAATTTCTGATTGACTTTGAAAATGACAGCAGTGGATATACACAAAATGAAGGCGATCGTGAAATCAAGGATGTTTCGGTGGAAAATGTCTGGGTTCTTGGCGGGGAACGTGATTCCTGCGGTGCTAACCTTGTAAACAATGATGCCGGGGGCAAGTCGGTGATGGGCGGAATAAGTCTGAAAAACATCTACTGGAAAGAAAAAGAAATTGTGTTTGATGACCTGCCAGACTCAGTGTCGCAAGAGCATAGCGGATACCTGCCCTACCCGGGTTATACCGATGGGGCGTTTTCCTAGCCTGTTTTGCGAACCGCGGTGGTTTTGACTACATGACATGACAAGCTGGAGGGATGGCTGTGTGAGCTGATTTTCGAGCTGTGTGATATTGGCTTTTGTAAAGGGGGCATAACCTTGAAAACACTTTTGATTGGCTCGGGCGGGCGTGAGCACGCCATAGCCTGGAGGCTCTTCCATAGCCCTAAGGTCACTAGGCTTTTCTGCGCTCCAGGCAACGGTGGCATGGCGGAATTCGGAACATGCTTGCCTATTGCCGCTGTGGATGTGGATAAAATGGTTAGATGGGCAAGGGATAACGGCATAGAATTTGCCGTAGTCGCCTCGGACGACCCATTGGCGGCAGGGATGGTTGATGCCATGGAATCGGCAGGCATTCCTGCATTCGGCCCGACAAAGGCGGCGGCACGGATAGAGTCCTCTAAAATTTTTGCCAAAAACCTTATGCGTAAATACGGTATTCCCACAGCGGCTTATGAAGCCTTTGAGGATTGCGAAAAAGCTGTTGCCTACGCACACAAGCAGGGGGCATCAGCTGAAAAGCCCTTGGTCATAAAGGCCGATGGCCTGGCTCTTGGGAAAGGAGCACTGTTGCCTGAAAGTATAGATGCGGCAGAGGAAATTTTGCGTGATATGATGAAAAATGGCAGATTTGAGGATTCGGGGCGCAGGGTAGTTATTGAGGAATATATGGAGGGCAGCGAGGTCACCGTTCTCTGCTTTACCGATGGCAGGGAGCTTGTCCTCATGCCGCCGTGCCGCGACCATAAACGAGCGTTCGATGGCGACAGGGGCCCTAACACAGGTGGAATGGGTGTGATTTCCCCAGTGCCGGATTATACAGAGCAATTGCAAAATCAGGCCTTGGAGCAAATTTTCATACCTACCATAAGGGCATTAGAGCAGGAGGGCTGTCCATTTAAGGGTGTTTTGTATTTTGAGCTTATGCTAACCGGGGCGGGGCCCAAAGTGATAGAATACAACGCTCGCTTTGGTGACCCGGAGGCGCAGACAGTGCTCATGCTGCTGGAGAGTGACTTAATGGAAATTATGCTGTCGGTTAGATCCGGTCAATTGGCAAAAACGCCGGTACACTGGGCCAGCAAGGCGGCAGGATGTGTTGTTATGGCAAGCGGCGGGTATCCAGGCAGATATCAAAAAGGTTTTGATATCACCGGATTGCAGAACCTTCCTGAATATGTACAAGCTTTTCACGCCGGGACATCCAAAGAAAATCACGGCGGCTTTGTCACGTCCGGGGGACGAGTTTTGGCCTTGTCTGCCGTTGCCGACACTATAGACGAAGCACTTGATTTTGCATATGCTGGAGTAAAAAAGGTTCATTTTAACGGTGCTTTTTGGCGTAAGGACATAGGCAAAAGCTGATCGTAAAAATCTAAAGAGGTAAATTTTTTGCCTGTTTGGGCTATCATATAGGCTTGGCAGATTTCCGCAAGATTGTTAAGCTCAGAGTCCTCCAGTGTGAATTTATACACATTGCGGGCTGATGCCTGCCTGATATAAAAAAGCGCGTCCAAAACGCCGGGCGAAAGGGTGGGTAGATCCTTAAGGGCGCAACTGGGGCAAAATAAAACCCCTGCGGAAATATCTATCCTCATGCTACGGAGCGTTTCTGTTCCGCATTTGGAGCATCCGTCAAGAGCAGGGGTGAATCCGGCGCGGCAGAGTACCGCCATCTCATATGCAGCTTTAACAAGTGCCATAGGGTACTTGTTTTTTGACAGGAGATTCAAAGCTAAAAGGGTTAACCTGAAAATTTCGGGACATGGGGATGCGGGAGGCATAAGTGTTTCTGCTACCTCAGCAATATATGCACCCAAGGATAGGCGTCCTATATCCTGACGCAGCGGCCAGAAACAGTCTATAACCTGGGATTCTTTAATGGTCAGCCTATCCTTATATTCCGACAGAAGCATTTTGCTGCAGCACAGAAGCTGCGCTGCAGCCGCGTGGGGATTGCCTCGTCGCCTCGCCTGCCGCGCCGAAACGCTGATCTTTCCCTCCTCAGGCGTGACAACAGTTAAAATCTTGTCGTACTCCTTATAATCAACATCACGCACAACAAGAGCGTGAACGGTCGTAAACAATAACTCACCCCCCAAAAAAGATCATCTTCCAAATTCACGCCTTAAATCAGCTCCGGAGAGCCTCAGGCTCACAGGTCTTCCGTGCGGACAGTGGAGCAAATCATTGCTTTCCAAAACTCGCTTGCACAAGCATTCCATATCCTCGTGTTTAGAGGAACGCCCCAGCTTAACTGCCGCCTTGCAGGCTATTGCACACAGGGCATTTTCCCTTAAATCAGGCTTTTGACCGTTGCAAAGCAGTTGAGCTATCCGGCTCAGTGCTGAGGGGATATCCTCGTGTTCAAGTTCACACGGTCCTGCACGTACGGCTATTGTATCTTGCCCAAACATTTCCAGACAAAAGCCTATGCTTTTCAAAAAATCCTGATGTGAAACCAGCGTATCACACTCACTTGCCGTCAATGTCACCATAACAGGTGCGATAAACTGTTGGCTCATTAACCCATCGCCGCCTTGGCTGAGCTTGTTGTATAAAAGACGTTCATGCGCTGCGTGCTTGTCGATGATCCAAAGGCACTCCTTGGTCTCGGCCAATAAAAAACCGCCCAAAGCTTCTCCTATGTATCGGTGCCTGGGAATGATTTTCTCACAGACCGTTTCCTGCGGTTGGAGCGGGGCGGTCTCTGCGGCAGCGGCGTGTTTGGGAGCTTCTATTTCTGACCGGGTGTATACAATAGTTCCCGGGTAGGGAGTGGCAGATGGGGATGAATCAGCTAAATCAATAGGCTCCCGGCTGACCTGTGGTGATATTCGAGAAAATGATTCCGACATCGGCCCGGATGGGGAAATTACAGTTTGATCTCCGATAATTTCGGTAGCAGTTTTTAACGGCAGTGCAGGAGACTGGACAACAGATATTGATTTGCCAGGCACAGAGCTGTCAAGCGCGGTGCGTACAGCATGATACACCAGATGAAAAATCATTTTTTCATCCTTGAACTTAACCTCGGTTTTTGCCGGGTGTACATTGACATCAAACTCATCCGGCGGCATGGAGAGGTGCAGGACGCATACAGGGGATTTTCCTGCTGGTATAAATCCCAGATAGGCCTCGTTCAAGGCGGCAAAGAGCAATTTGCTTTTTATAGGGCGGCCCAGCAGCATAAAATACTGCCCGCTTCTTCCGGCGCGGGCTGTTTCGGGTTTACCGGTAAAGCCGGAGACAGAAATATTGTTTTCACGGCGTTGGACTTCAACGAGATTTTTAGTATAGTCCAGCCCAAGCAAGCTATAAACACAATTTTTCAAACTTCCGTCACCCGGGGTGTGCAGTGAGGTTGATCCGTTTTTTATCAGCCGCATTGAAATGTTGGGGAGGCCTAAAGCGGCACGCAGGACCGTTTCGTTTACATGGGCGGCTTCGGTGGAGTCTTTTTTTAAAAATTTTCTCCGCCCTGGAGTATTGAAAAAAAGATCTCGTACAACAATAGTCGTACCCTGGGGGCAGCCTGATTCCTGCATACTTATAATTTTTCCGCCCTCAAGCATCACGGAAAAGCCTAACTCGCTGTCTGGTGTCCGGGTCATAAGCTCAATGCGGCTGACTGATGCAATTGCCGCCAGAGCCTCGCCCCGGAAGCCCATTGTGTTTATGGTGTCCAAATCGCTTTCGGCACGTATTTTAGATGTGGCATGACGCAAAAAAGCGGAGGCGGCATCTTCCTTATCCATACCCGAGCCGTTGTCGGTGCATCGGATAAAGGATACGCCTCCGTTTTTGATTTCCATGGTGACTGACGAGCTTCCCGCATCAGCGGAATTTTCCAAAAGCTCCTTGACAACCGATGAAGGACGCTCCACAACCTCCCCGGCCGCAATCAGATTAGAAATATGGGATGGTAGTACGAATATATTTGGCACCAAGCATCACCTCAATGTGCATTAGGATATTTTTTTCTTAAATAGATCCCTCAGCCGTCTTTTTGGTGTAACGGCCAATATTGCTTCTTTGGCGACAACAGGATATTCAAGCAAAATGTTGTTATCCTGAGTGAGGCGCAGAATTCCCACCTGTTCGCCCCTGGCTATTCCCGCCCACAAATAGCGGGGGAGTACAACCTCGAGCTTTACCTTGTCGGCTTGTCCCTTTTTTAGCAACAAACGGATATCTTGGTTTACAACAGCCTCAACCGAGTTTTTTTCCCCTCCGTAAACCGGCAGCGTTGCCAAGGGCTGTCCTTCATTGAAAAAATGCCGCAGGGTATAGCTGTCAAAGCCATAGTTGAGTAACGCGGCGTGATCTCCCCAGTCATTGCTTGCCTTGAGAGTAACGCAAATCAGCTGCATATTGCCTCTTGTCGCGCTTGACACCAAGCATCTCCCTGCAAGCTTAGTAAATCCTGTTTTAACACCATCGGCACCATTGTAATTCCAGAGCATTTTGTTATGGTTTTTTATAGTGACACCGTTTAGCTTATAGTATTTTGTACGCACAATTTCAGAAAATCCGGAATTATTCAGGGCGGCACGAGTTAATTTTGCCATATCTCGTGCAGTAGAATAGTGTTCAGGGTGATTTAGCCCATGGGGGTTGGTAAAATGACTACCTGTCATAGACAGGCTCCGTGCCCGCTCGTTCATCATTCCGGCAAATGCATCAATGCCTCCTGCACAGTGTATAGCGAGTGCCGCCGCCGCATCGTTGCCGGATTTAAGCAAGAGACCATACAGTAATTCCTTGACCGAAATTTTTTGTCCCGCCTCCAGATAGATTGACGAACCCTCTACACCTACTGCCTGAGGGGATACATTTACAGTGTCATCAAGCTCGGCATTTTCTAAAACAATCAAACCGGTCATAATCTTAGTAGTGGATGCTATAAAGCTTTTTGCATTGGCATTTTGTTCATATAAAACAACCCCGGTAGCTGCATCCATTAAAATGGCACTTTTTGCCCCGGATACAAGGGCTGTGGCAGCTGGGTATACCGGCATACAAAGGCACACGCCCGCAAGAGCTATGGATAAAAGCTTTTTCAAAATCAATTCACCTCGGGGACATTATTCCCCGGATGAAAATAATTATGAATAGGCCCCCGCAGAAATTAAAGCTTGACCCAAAGGGGCGAGCCATCGGCTTTGTCAGGATCAATGCCGTCTGCTATGGCTTTGTTGAAGGCTATGGCTTGCATTGAAAAGAGCAGTGGGATTCCGCGGACGGCATAATTGGCGTATTTGGGCAGAGGGACATTCAATTCCGCCCCAAAAACATTTTCTTTATTAGACGACATGGTAACAATCTGCGCCCCGCGACAGCGAATTTCGTGCAACAGCTCTTTTTGGTAGGTGTTATCTAACGGAGAAACGACTACTATGACCAATGTATTTTCGTCAATAAGGCTGACCATACTGTGGCGAATGTCCATGATATTGGAGTAAAAGGTAGGGATTTTGCACATCCTTCCTGTTACAATGGCACCGGCCTGTGCCAGGCCCGCCAGCTCACCATCGGCTACTACAATTATTTTATTCCAGGTACCGCTCTGCCCTATACCCTCCAGCTCCGCGCGGTAGAGATTTATAAACTCCTCTTGGTTTGTCGCTGCCTGCCGAAGTTCGTCTAACAGGACTAAATCGCCGGATAAAAGTCCGATTATGTATAAATTAGTCAGGTAGACATTAGAGGCGGTGCGTGTGGTACAAACTGTTTCATCTAAAATCCAAGGCATTTCAAAAGCAAAATCGGAAATATCGGCTAACCTTGAGCCGGCCTGAGGGCAAATGCAAATAGCCTGTGCCCCTGCCTCTGCCCTAGCCTTCTGAACCGCCGACAAAACCTCGGTGGTCTGACCCGAACGGCTTGGTACAATTAACAATGTTCCGTTCAGCATATCCCTGTAATAATCCATGTTCAGCATGAGGTCGCCCGAGGCATATGACATGGTAGTAAGCCCTCCCCGTAATTTCAGGGACAGCTCAGCTGAACGGCAAAGGGCAAACATCAGCCCACACCCGGTAAAGGTCACGCTGAAGAAGCCTGAAAGGGCGAAGAAGTCCTTGATGTTATTTTCCTCTCCCTGCAGATAGGCACAGGTCTGCCTGAGTGATATGTGCTGAGAGAATAATTCGTCTTCAATTCTGTACACAGCAAGCACCTCCAAGTTACGCGGCACGGAAAGTACAGTGCCTCTCCACACTATCATATACTGTTTTTTTGCTAAAGTCAATATCCGAGTTGTGAAAGTATTTTGCCCTCCGGGAAAACGGCAGAACCATTTGTGGGAATGGCAGATCGGGAATCATAAAATATCAACAAATTGTGCAGATACCTTATGGAATTTACAAATTAAAAAAAAATTCCCTCCATACGACAAACCCCTTGACAAGGCAATTGACACAGTGTATAATCTGTAAAGTTGAACAATGGCGTTCATCAATCGATACATGTGCCTCTGGTCAAGCCCGGGGGGGGTTGAATATTATCGTGCGATGGGCGCCTTTAATTGCCGAAGGAGGAATGCTTATGCAACAGGAAGGACAAGTACGGATACCTTCCGGATGTGCCATATCGGGGGTTTTAGATAAAACTGGCAGACGCATGAGCGGGGAAACCATAATAAAATCAATCTCCGTTATGCATGATCGTTCAAACGGTCTTGGCGGCGGATTTGCCGCTTATGGGATTTATCCGGAATACAAGGATTATTATGCCATGCATATATTCTATAATTCGGTGCAGACGAAAAGAAATTGTGAGGAATTTTTAGAGAAGCACTTTGATATTATCAACCTATCAAAAATACCGACCCGAAAGGTAAAGGAAATCACCGATGAACCGCTGATTTGGCGTTACTTCGTTGCGCCCATGCCGACAAAGCTGAGTGAAAGTCAATTGAATGAGCGTGAGTTTGTTGCTAAGTGCGTCTTCCGTGTCAACACGCAAATAGAGGGGGCTTATGTCTTTTCCTCCGGGAAAAACATGGGTGTGTTTAAGGCTGTCGGCTATCCTGAGGATGTCGGCAGATTTTATAGACTGGAGGAATATGAAGGCTACTGCTTTACGGCACATGGGCGTTATCCAACCAATACTCCCGGCTGGTGGGGTGGGGCGCATCCCTTTGCGCTACTTGATTATTCTGTTGTACATAACGGCGAAATATCGTCATACGATGCCAACCGGAGAGCGATCGAAATGCACGGCTACAAATGCACCCTTCTTACAGACACTGAGGTTATTACCTATATTGTTGATTATCTCCACAGAAAAAAAGGGCTCGGATTTGATGAAATTGCCTCGGTTGTAGCCGCTCCATTCTGGCAGACTATTAAATCCATGCCCCCAAAAGAGCGGGAAATTCACGAGTATTTGCGAGTCATGTTTTCGGAGCAGCTCATTACTGGACCATTTTCCATACTCGTAGGCTTTGAGGGCGGAATGATGGCACTGAATGACAGGCTTAAATTACGAAGCATGGTAGTAGGTGAAAGCGGGGATACTGTGTATGTGGCCAGCGAGGAAGCGGCAATACGTATTATTCAGCCCGGCCTTGACAGGATATGGGCACCCAAGGGCGGACAGCCTGTTATTGTTTGCCTGAACGGAGGTGGGGAATAGTGCCGATCAATTATATATACTCAGAGTATGAAATCGTCAGAAACTCAGACAGGTGCATCAACTGCCGCGCCTGTGAAAACCAGTGTGCCAACGAGGCTCACTACTTTGCGGAGGGTTCAGAAAATACACTTTGTGACGATAGCAAATGCGTAAATTGCCACAGGTGTGTTTCCCTTTGCCCTACCCACGCGCTGAAAATTATCAAAAACGGCAACACATACAAGGATAACGCGAACTGGTCAGACAGAACAATAAACGAGCTTTACCGCCAGGCGAGCAGCGGAGGGGTTCTCCTTTCGGGAATGGGCAATCCTGAGAATTATCCGGTATACTTCGACAAGCTTTTACTCAACGCTTCACAAGTCACCAACCCTTCTATAGACCCGCTGAGGGAGCCCATGGAGACCAAGGTGTCGTTGGGCTCAAGGCCAGGAGAAATTGAACGCGATGAAAAGGGTTGCATTAAGAACAATCTGCCTCCCCAGCTTTCCCTTTCCATGCCAGTTATGTTTTCGGCTATGAGTTATGGCTCAATTAGCTACAACGCTCATGAAAGCCTTGCCCGAGCCGCTCAAGAACTCGGTATTCTCTACAATACCGGAGAGGGAGGGTTGCATGAGGATTTTTATAAATACGGAGGGAATACCATTGTGCAGATTGCATCTGGCCGTTTTGGTGTGCATCCTCAGTATTTAAGTAGCGGTGCGGCAATTGAAATTAAAATGGGGCAGGGTGCAAAGCCCGGCATCGGCGGACATTTGCCGGGGACGAAAATTGTCGGTGATGTTTCGCGCACCAGAATGATTCCCGAGGGCTGTGATGCTATTTCTCCCGCTCCGCATCACGATATTTACTCAATAGAGGATCTGCGTCAGCTTGTTTATTCCCTCAAGGAGGTGACCGAATACAAAAAACCGGTGATCGTCAAAATAGCGGCTGTACATAACGTCTCTGCAATTGCCAGCGGTATTGCCCGGAGCGGGGCGGACATTATTGCAATAGATGGGTTCCGTGGCGGGACAGGGGCAGCACCCACACGCATACGCGATAATGTGGGAATACCCATTGAGCTTGCGCTTGCCAGTGTTGACCAGAGATTGCGAGATGAGGGCATCCGTGGCAATGTCTCTGTTGTTATCGGCGGCAGTGTGAGATCGAGTGCCGATATTGTCAAGGCAGTTGCTTTAGGTGCCGACTGTGTATATATCGGCACGGCGGCACTTTTGGCCCTGGGTTGCCATCTTTGCAGGACCTGTCACTCCGGTAAATGTAACTGGGGAATCGCCACACAGATGCCTACTTTGACTAAACGCATGAATCCTGACATCGGGTACAAGCGGCTTGTCAACCTCCTGACGGCGTGGAAGCACGAAATTAAAGAGATGATGGGTGGCATGGGAATTAACTCAATAGAAAGCCTGAAGGGTAACCGCTTGATGCTGAGGGGCGTAGGCCTGAATGAAAAAGAGCTTGAGATTTTAGGAATAAAACACGCCGGAGGTTAAAATTATGTACAAAGTGCTATATGAAGGTAAATCCAAGGTGATATGTGAAGGGCCGGACAAAGATAGCCTCGTCATCCGCTTCAAAGACTCGGCCACTGCCTTTAACGGCGAAAAAAAAGAGGAAATACCGGGGAAGGGCAGGCTGAACGCCGCTATATCCAATCTTATCTATAGCTACCTTGCTAAAAATGGTATTGAGACTCATGTTATCGAAGTAATTGACGACATCTCTCTTGTCGTGAAAAAAACGGAGATTGTTATGGTAGAAATTATCGTTAGAAACGTGGCTGCGGGAGGCTTTTCTAAAAAATATGGTATTGAGGAAGGCTCCCCCCTTAAAAATACTACTGTTGAATTCAGCGTAAAAAGCGATGAATTGGGTGATCCCATGATTAACGAAAGCCAAATTACCGCAATAGGCTTAGCAACTGCCGATGAATTGCAGGAGATGACCCGGCAAGCCCTCAAAATCAACAAGCTGCTAATTGATTTATTCGTTAAAGCCGGCATCAGGCTGATTGACTTCAAGCTTGAGTTCGGCAGAAGAAATGGCAGGCTCATCCTCTGTGATGAAATATCCCCCGACTCCTGCCGGCTTTGGGAGGCTGGCACCGATAAAAAGCTCGATAAAGATCGTTTCAGGCGAGACTTGGGTAACCTTGCGGAGAGCTATCAATATGTACTAAGGAGACTTCAAAATGTATGACGGACATGACAGGTATCAAAACCCGCTGTGCAAAAGGTACGCTAGTGACGAAATGCAGCAAATATTTTCTGATGATCTAAAATTCTCCACCTGGCGCAAGCTTTGGATTGCCCTTGCAGAAGGTCAAAGGGAGCTAGGGTTAGGTGTTACAGAAGAGCAGATTGACGAAATGAAGTCTCATGCAGGCGACATAAACTATAACTCGGCGGCAAATTTTGAACAGGAGCTAAGGCATGACGTTATGGCTCATATCCTCGCTTATGGTGAGCAGTGCCCTAAAGCAAAGCCGATCATCCACCTGGGCGCGACCTCTTGCTATGTGGGTGACAATACCGATATTATTTTACAGCGCCGGGCAATCCAAAAAATAAAAAAGTTGCTTATAAATGCTATTTCTAAGCTGTATGATTTTGCAGCAAGGCACAAAAATCTCCCCTGCCTTGCTTATACTCACTTTCAGGCGGCACAGCCCTCTACCGTGGGCAAACGTGCCGCACTGTGGATTCAGGATTTTTTACTAGACCTTGAACAGCTTGAATTTGCCCTGAAAAATCTAAAGCTGTTAGGTTGCAGAGGAACCACCGGTACAGCGGCAAGTTTTCTTTCGCTGTTTGATGGGGACCACGAAAAAGTAAAAATGTTGGAAGAAAAAATCGCCAACAAAATGGGCTTTAAGGAAACATTCGCGGTAAGCGGTCAGACCTATTCCAGAAAAGCGGATTATTACATCCTATCGGTGCTGTCAGGTATAGCCCAGAGCTGTTATAAGCTTTCAAATGACATTCGTCTTATGTCACACATGAAGGAGGCAGATGAGCCCTTTGAACCGGGGCAGGTCGGGTCAAGTGCCATGGCATACAAAAGAAATCCAATGAGAAGCGAGCGTATTGCCTCCATCGCCCGGCATCTGATAGTAAACGCCCTAAATCCGGCGCTGACGGCGAGTGGGCAATGGTTAGAGCGTACACTTGACGATTCGGCAAATCGGCGTATCGCAATCCCAGAGGCTTTTCTTGCCGCAGATGCCATCCTGTCACTTGTTATCAACATTATGGGAGGACTTACTGTATATCCCTGCGTGATAAAAAAGCATATAGATGAAGAGCTTCCATTCATGGCGACTGAAAACATACTGATGTACTGCGTGAAAAAAGGGGGCGACAGACAGACATTACATGAAAGGATACGCCTGCATTCGGTTGAAGCGGCAAATCAAATAAAACAAGAAGGCAAGGAGAACGACCTAATTTCCCGCATTATTCAAGATCCGGCATTCGGATTAAGCCAAGATGAAATAAGCTGCCTGATGAACCCTGAGGAATTTATAGGGAGAGCAAAGGAACAAACAGAGGAGTTCTTAAATACGGTTGGTGTTATAATTGACTCGAATAAGGACCTTCTGAGTGATGATACTAAAATTAGAGTATAAAGGAAGTGGAGCTATGCTTACAGCGGTAGTAGGTATCAACTGGGGGGACGAGGGGAAAGGGCGTATGGTTGATTTACTCTCAAAGGAGTATGATCTTGTGTGCCGTTATCAGGGCGGCAACAACGCCGGACACACAGTAATCAACGACAGGGGCAAATTCATCCTCAATCTTCTTCCATCCGGGATTTTGCGCCCTGAAACTGTCAACGTTATGGGCCCCGGCATGGTAATTGATTTGGAGCATTTGTGCAAGGAGCTTTCAGGCTTGAAGGAAAAGGGGGTTAGCGTTACCCCTGACAATTTGAAAATCAGCGACAAGGCGTTTATCTGCCTTCCTTACCATAAACAGCAGGATATATTGGAGGAGGAACGATTAGGCGACAGGCAATACGGCTCTACAAGACGCGGAATTTCGCCGGTATATGGTGACAAGTATATGAAGAAGGGCTTGAGGCTCGGCGATCTGCGTTATCCCGATACGCTTAGGGAAAAAGTAGAAAATATCCTTGATTGGAAAGATATTATATTTCGGTCATACGGCTCGGAGGTCCCGCCTGCAGAAGAAATTATAAGCTGGCTTGAAGCATACGGCTCAGGCCTTATAGCTCACGTCACAGATACGACAGAGGTTTTGACTAAGGCGGATGATGCCGGGAAAAAGATTCTTTTTGAGGCACAGCTCGGTGCCCTGAGGGATATTGACTATGGTATTTACCCATACACGACATCATCACAAACCTTGGCGGCTTACGCGCCGACCGGTGCGGGTATACCGGGAGCTAAGCTTCACTGTACGGCGGGCGTTATGAAGGCATATTCAAGCTGTGTTGGTGCAGGGCCGTTTACTGCGGAGCTTTTTGGGCAGGAGGCCGATGTCCTGCGCAAGGCAGGGAACGAATATGGGGCGGCAACTGGCAGGCCTCGCCGGGTCGGCGGCTTTGACGTCCCCGCCAGCAGATACGGAGTACGTATGCAGGGTGCGGATTATCTTGCCCTTACAAAATTGGACGTACTGTCATACTTAGATAAAATTCCGGTTTGCGTTGCATACGAAATAGACGGCGTAAAAACAGATGGATTTCCCATCGGCGATGCCCTTATGAAAGCCAAGCCGGTTTATGAATACGTGGAAGGCTTCAGGGAAGACATATCAAAATGCCGGAAACCCGGAGATTTACCGGATGCGGCAATGAAGTACATCAAGTTTATTGAATCTGCGGTGGGCTGCCCTATAAAATATATTTCCGTAGGTGCCGGACGTGACGATTATCTGGTCATGGAGTGAATTGAGTGAAAAAGGTTTATGTAAATGAAAAGTGGTGTCTGGGCTGTCGTTTGTGTGAGTATTATTGCGCCTTTGCCGCAGCCGGTGGAAATGATATGGCCAAAGCACTCAAGGGTGTTAAGCCCAACTCTAGAATTAAAATTGAGAAACACGGAGACATAAGCTTTGCCGTATCCTGCCGTCACTGCAAGGAGGCATTGTGCCTCAGGGGATGTATCACCGGTGCGCTGGGAGTAACGGATGGGGTCGTTGCAATTGACCATGAGCGTTGCGTGAGTTGCTACACCTGTGTTTTGCTCTGCCCTTACGGTGCGGTTTCCCCATCGCCGGAGGGGCCGGCGCAAAAATGTGAGCTATGTGTAAAGACAACAGATGGTTCGCCCGCCTGCGTAAAGGGATGCCCCAATAGAGCCATTGTTTTTGAAGACAGGGGGGAGTAGCTTGAAGTATGTGATTATCGGAAACTCCGCAGCGGGTATCGGCTGTGTTGAGGGCATACGACAGATAGACCGGGAGGGCGGAATTGCCGTAATTACCGCCGAGGCTCACCATACATATTCCCGCCCCTTGATATCATACTTGCTGAAGGGCAAAACCGATAGGGAAAAAATATTGTATCGTCGTGAGAATTTTTACTCAGATAACAATTGCCGTTTGCTGAAAAGCACACTTGTGTCAGCCATTGAGCCAGAGGAAAAACAGGTGGTTCTATCTAACGAGGAAAAAATCCCTTATGACAAATTGCTTGTGTCAACTGGTTCCCGCGCCTTCATCCCTGCCTTTGAAGGCCTTAGCTCGGTGAAGGATAAATTTACCTTCATGAGCCTTGACGATGCTATCGGGCTGGAAAAGTCGCTTGACAAATACAAGCGGGTGCTTATTGTCGGCGGCGGGCTGATTGGTCTGAAATGCGCAGAGGGAATACGCGACAAGGTTGCCCATGTTACTGTTCTTGACCTTGCCGAGCGGATAATGTCCAGTATTTTAGACGATGGCGGAGCTGAGATAATGCAACGCCATATTGAATGCAATGATATTAGCTTTAGGTTAGGCGCAAGCATCAAGCGTTTTGAATCTAATTCCGCCTTCCTGGAAAATGGGGATGTTATCGAGTTTGATATTTTAGTGCTTGCCGTTGGTGTATCTCCCAATGACGAACTCTTGAACGGCATTGCCGATACAGACAGGGGTATTGCGGTCAATGAAAAATCCCAAACTACCGCTCCCGGCATATATGCGGCGGGTGACTGTACTAAATCCTTCGACATATCAAGCGGGCATAATAAAAACATGGCACTCCTGCCCAATGCCTATATGCAGGGGGAGTGTGCCGGAATAAACATGGCGGGGGGAGAAAAAACATTTGACAAGGCTATCCCTATGAACGCCATCGGATTTTTCGGTAAACACATAATCACAGCGGGAAATTACAGCGGAGATGTATATTCTGAGGAGCATCCTGGGGGATATAAACGTATTTTTTACGGCAACAACAGGTTAAACGGATATATTCTCATCGGGAATATAGAAAAAGCCGGGATATACACAAGCCTTATCCGGGAGCAAACGCCTCTTGACACAATAGACTTTGAGCTTATTTGCAAGCAACCAAGGCTTATGGCATTTGCCAAGGATGAAAGAATGTCCAAGATAGGGGGAGTGTAACATGATTATTTCGGCAGCGGGAGTTGGTTTCAAGGAACTGAATCAGCAGATACGTCAGGGCAAGGGCGATGTTATTGTGGAAAACTGTTGTGGACAGAGATTTATCGGTAGCGGCATAAATGGCAAAAGGCTAACCATAACCGGAACACCGGGCAACGCCTTAGGAGCATATCTTGATGGTGGAGTCATTGACCTGAACGGCAATGCCCAGGATGCCGTAGGCGACACTATGAACGATGGTAAGATTATCATACGCGGCAACGCGGGAGATGCCTTAGGCTACGGTATGCGGGGCGGAAGCATATTCGTAAAAGGCGACTCGGGATACAGGACAGGCATTCACATGAAGGAATATAAAGACAAAAAGCCCGCTGTTATAATAGGCGGCAGGGCGGGCAGCTTTCTGGGTGAATATTTGGCGGGCGGGCTGATTGTCGTATTAGGGCTGGGATGTGAAGGGCACGAGCCGGTCGGCAATTTTACCGGGACAGGCATGCATGGGGGGAAAATTTTCATCAGAACTGACAAAGAGCTTACCAATCTTCCGGAACAGGTTACAGAGGAAATCGCCTCAAAGGATGATTTAAGTGAAATTGAACCCTATACTTCTGAATTTTCCGGCTATTTCGGAATAGACCCCGCGGAAATAATGCAAAGCCGATTTTATCTGTTAAAGCCAAATACAAAGAACCCATATAAACAGCTGTACACCACAAATTAAACAGATTGGAGCCGGATGACAAATGAGAAAGCTAAACGAGGAATGCGCCGTTTTCGGAATATGCCTGACCTCAGACGAATCTGTAGGTCTGACATATAATGCACTGCTGTCGCTTCAGCACCGTGGACAGGAGGGGGCCGGAATTGCCGCAGTAAATGACAAGCATATCTTCTGCCATAAAGATGTAGGCCTTGTCAACGAGGTGTTTTCAGACAAGACCCTTGGGCTGTTCCCCAAATCTGGTGTTGCTGTTGGACATACCAGGTATTCAACCACCGGGCATAATAAAAAAGAAAACATGGGGCCGTTTGTCACCGAATATCTGACCGGGAGAATTGCCACTGCCCATAACGGAAATATAACAAACGCCAGGGAAATCAGGGAAATATTAAAAGCAAGCGGATTGAGGTTCAGTGCGACTAGTGATAGTGAGGTCATATCGGCATTGATTGCCTACTGCATCACCAAGGAAAGAGATACAATAAAAGGTGCCACTACCGCTGCCAGCTTGCTGGGAGGGTCATTTTCACTGATTGTAGCAACCAGTGAGGACAAATTGATTGCTATACGCGATCCCAACGGCTTTCGCCCGCTTTGTTTGGGCAAAAACGGAACCGGATACGCTGTTGCCTCAGAAAGCTGCGCCCTTGACGCTTGCGGATATTCACTTGTGAGAGATGTGCGCCCTGGGGAGGTTCTTGTTTTAGAAAATGGGGAAATAGTGCAGCAGGGTGTGCGTTTGGAAAATAAAGAGGCAGGACGCGGACTGTGTATTTTTGAATATGTTTATTTTGCCAGAAGCGACTCTGTGATAGATGGGCTAAGCGTGTACGATGCCCGTTACAATATGGGCGTTGTACTTGCCCAGGAGCATCCGGTAGATGCTGATGTTGTCTGCGGGGTGCCTGACTCCGGATTAGATGCTGCCTACGGCTACAGTGCCGAAAGCGGTATACCGCTGGTAGCGGGATTTGTAAAAAACCGTTATATAGGACGCAGTTTTATTTATCCTGACCAGGCCAAGCGCGACAGCGCGGTGAGAGTCAAGCTAAACCCCCTGGCGGCTAGCATTGGGGGGAAACGCATTGTTCTTATTGATGACTCTATTGTAAGGGGTACAACAAGTGAAAAAACTGTGAGAAGCCTTAAAAATGCCGGTGCCAAGGAAGTTCATATGCGGGTTTCCTCGCCGCCGTTTCTTCATGTCTGCCATTACGGCACAGATATAGACAGTGAGGATAAGCTAATAGCGAATAAAATGAGCAGGGAAGAGATATGCCGTAAAATCGGAGCCGACAGCTTGGGTTATATTAGCATAGCCGGCCTGAAACGCGCTTGCAGTGCCTGCACACTGCCGTTTTGTACAGCCTGTTTTACCGGAAGCGGCAAATCAAAACGCGCATCTAAGGATGTTTTAGAAAAAGGCGATGACAAAAAATAGTCCATCAATGGTTAACGGCAGTTGCCTTAAATATGCTTGGCGGAAAGGGGGGCGCAACGCTTTGAAAAAGAATAAAATTCTGTGGGTTATCTTGCCTTGCGCAGTGGTATCATTGCTCTATCTATTGCCTGCGTTACTGTCGTATACAACAGGCTACACTCATGGCTGGTCATTATTTAGCTTGTTTTTTCTTTCCTTTACCCTTCCTATTGTCATATGTGTGATTCTCACAATATTAAAAAAACCAAAAATGCTGTGGATTGCAGGAGTTCCTCCGCTTTATTCTTTTGTTGCATTGGCGATAGAGATTCCACTATCAGATTTTCAGTATATGTGGTATGACGACTTTATGATGATGTTCATATGGGCAAGCATATGTGTGGCACTATCGCTGTTGTTCATTTATTTAATAAAAAGCCAAATAAAAATGGCATATGGACTAATTATTACACTTGCGTTGGCACTATCAATAAGCCTTCAGTTTTTATCGTTGATGTTTGAGCTTGAATTGGATCCGGTGTTGCAATATGGGCTTGCTTTTTGTATCCAACTCGCCATGTGTGTGGTTATCACCATATCAAAAAAGCCAAAGCTGCTGTGGATAGTTATGGGTCCTGCAATTGCTAATTTTGTTGTTCCATACCCAGAGTTCGATTGGATTGATTTTAATTTTGATTTTATTTTTGATGATCTAAAACTACCAATAGCATTGCTTGCACTGGGGGCAGTGTGTATATTGTCGTCTTTGCTGCACCTTTACTTTTCAAAAAAGAAAATTAATAAAATTTTAGCGAGTGTTATCATCTTTTTATTGATGTTGGAGTTGTTTATAACGATAATTGGGTTCGCGATGCAACCTAATATGTATGGTGGCGGTATAGAAGGCATAATGGCTATAATTCTATTCATAACATATTTAGCCGTGTGGTCACCAGTCGTTTTGACAGTTTTAATTGTGCTTACAAAGCAATACAAAGTATTCTGGATTGCTCTCATACCTTCAGCTGTTCAATTTGTCATTGTTGCCTCAGATAGTACTGATATGGCTTTTTTGTTCTCGGATGGATATAAGTTCATGGTTGCGTGTGCCTGTGTTGCATTAGCGTACCTATGCGTATTCATAGGTAAAAAAATAAAAAACAAAAAAGGAGACGATACCTCATGTTAAAATTAAAATCTATTATCTCGCTGTTCCTAGCTTTTATCCTGCTCGCATCATTCAATCCCTTTACATTAGGCACGGAGGATGGATTGACAGAGCACTTTTATCCCGAAAACATGACAGAATCTGAGATAGAGAACGCAATCAAACGAATTACCAACGGAGAAAATGTAATTTTTGGTAAAGGCATAGATTACCACGGAACAGAAAATTTCGATGAGGGGGACTCCGATGAGTGGGAGGGAGACGGAAGAAATAAGACTCACCAATGGCTAACAGCGGTTGCCCTAAATACGCTTGGCGGAAGGGAGGTGCGAGGCTTTGAAGCGTAATAAAATCCTGTGGATTGTGATTGTGGGGTTGATGGTGCTGGAGGTGATAGAATCCACATTAGGATTAACATACAAAATAATAGGTCGCCCTTCTATCGTATGGGTAATGTTTGTTTCATTTTTATTGCCTATTGTTACCTGTGCACTTATCGCAATTACAGCACGATACAGAATCCTATGGATTGCCGCTATTCCTTCAGTCATTGAAGTTGTTTATGTGGCTTTAGTTTCTGGGAAATTAGATAATTTAATATTATTCCCTATGCCTAAAATTGTATCAACACTTGTAATTGTCCTAATAGCGTATCTGCTGGTGTTAGAATTTAAAAAAGTAAAAAATAAAAAAGGAGAAGATATATAATGTTAAAATCACTTATCTCGCTGTTCCTAGCCTTTATCCTTCTTGCATCATTCAATCCCTTTACATTAGGCACGGAGGATGAATTAACAGAGCATTTTTACCCAGAAAACATGACAGATGAGGAAATCGAGGAAGTAATTCAGAGGATAGTCAATGGAGAAAACGTAATCCTTGGTAAAGGCATAGATTACCACGGAGCAGGAAATTCCGATGAGGGAGACTCCGATGAATGGGCAGGAGATGATAGAAACAAGACCCATCAATGGCTAACGGCGGTTGCCCTAAATATGCTTGGCGGAAGGGAGGTGCAACGCTTTGAAAAAGAATAAAATTTTGTGGATTGTGATTGTGGGGTTGATGGTGTTTGAATTGACATTAGGATCGGGTCATGCCGCTATCATATGGTTAACGTTTATTTCATTTTTATTGCCTATTGTTACCTGCTCGCTTATTGCGATTACAAAACGATATGAAATAATGTGGATTACGGTCATTCCCTCAATTGTAGAGATTATTTATGTATCTATAACTGAGATGCGACCCCATGATTTAACATTTTTACCCATGCCTAAAATTATATCAACCTTCATAATTGTAGCTGTAGCGTATCTATTAGTATTAGATTCAAAAAAAAGCAAACAAAAAAATAAAAAGAAAGAGGATGACTAATTATGCTAAAACTTAAATCAATTACCGCACTACTTCTAATGTTCATATTCCTTCTCGCACTTATCCCGGATTCACAAAGTGAGGACAAAAATCCCGACAACCAAACCGAGCATTTTTACATAGAAGAAATGACCGATTTGGAAATCGAAGCAGTTATCAAGCTTATCGCTAATGCCGAGGATGTAGTTTTTGGCGATGGCATCGGATTTCATGGAGAAAAATACGGAGATTCTGACGAGTGGGAGGGAGACGGAAAAAATAAGACTCACCAGTGGCTTACGGCAGTTGCAATGGAGATGATTACTAACGAATTTACGCTTACATCCCCTTTTCTTTCAAAGAATTTCTTCAAATTGAGTGCCTCGGAAAAAGCAACGCTCATTCAATACTCCGATTGGCCTGATATTTACGAAACAAAAGATGTGAATAGCTGGCATTTTTATTATGGTGATATTAACTCGCCGCATTACGGTACAAATTACTGGAGGAATCATTTCGATGACCATACGGCAAAAAGCAGATTTATACATTGGTATAACTCAGCTGTGAGCAAATATAGAAACCACAGCCGGGTGGATGCCTACAGGGATTTGGGAAAAGCCCTGCATTATCTCCAGGACTTAAATGCTCCGCCTCATACAGGCGATAATACTGTGAATGCCATTTATGTAGTTGGTAAGCATCAAAAATACGAACAAACAGCAGATGAAAGAAAAGCAGAGTTCCGCGTAACCAGCGGGGGGCTTTACACTCATCATGTTGCCAACACCTTATCCAGTGTAGCAGATACAGCCGCACGTTATTCCTATGGTTACTATGATATTACCCTCACCCCTCCAATGTACACAGATTCAATGTATGCCAATATGGGTCTTCCGCTTCAACGTTCACAGCGTGACACAGCCGGGCTGATTTACCGGTTTTTCCGCGATGTTAGTGCTTATGACCACGATGATCACTGGTGTGACGAGGGGATAGTTTACGATGACAGCAAGGACGTAATTGTCCATGGGTCAAGGCCGGGATTTGAGATAAATCTTACAAAAAATACAATTAGGTATGCTCCAGGCTACCAGCCAAAGGCCTACAGTCCTGATGGTGAGTCATGGAAAGAAATTAAGGCTAACCGCAATGGTGAAACAATGTTTGATGATGTGAATTTTGCTAAAACATTAAGAAAAAAATTCAAGAATTTAAGTTCGTATAGAATGCACTTATCAAACAAAGAGATTGTGAAAAAAGATGGAAAAAAGAAGCCTCCAGAGGATGCGGAAATTATTGATTTTCCAACAATCAGAAGAGGAATCCCTTACAAGACTTATTTGTTTGTAAATTACAAAACAGCAGCTGAAGACGTTCCAGCAAATGCCCCGGCGGGAGCCTGGTGGCTGGTATTTAAGAGCGGAGAGGTTGTGCCTAAGGAGGGCCTGGAGGTTGCTGTTGGCATGCGGGAGGGCGGCAAGCTCAAACCTGACGAGGCAAAATACGGCAGGCTCTGCATCAACCACAATATAGCGGTCAAGCCGCTGCCTGATTCGGGAAAACAGCAGAAAATTACATACTACATAAGGCAGGCGGCAAGGTATGAAAACGGCGAATATATTACCGGTAGCAATGCGAGAAGTAAAACCGTATCAAGCCAGCGCCCCAAGCCGAAGGTTACAATTAACGAAAAAAAGGACAATTTCAAGGTTAAGGCCGATATGTACGTCACAATTCGAGGGCAAACTACATTTTACGACAAGGACGCGGTAAAAGACAAGACGAAAAATCCCATCTGGATTTCCCGCGGTCAAACCGCTGAAATATGGCTGGACGCCATCGCCAAGAGACCAGTAAGCGAAAAGCTGCTCTTGCGCTATTAATGGGTAGGAAAGAGAGGAAGTAGGAAAAATGAAAGCATTCTTAATTTTGGAAAATGGTACGGTTTTTGAAGGCAGGGCATTTGGTGCTATGGGCGAGGCTGTGGGGGAAATTGTCTTTACAACAGGCATGACCGGTTATTTGGAGACCCTGACAGACCCCAGCTATTATGGGCAGATTATCCTCCACACCTTCCCCCTCATCGGCAACTACGGCGTTATTCCAGCTGATTTTGAAGGTGTCACTGTAAGGGCTAAGGGATATATCGTAAAGCAGCCGTGTGAAGAGCCCTCTAATTTCCGGAGCGAGGGGCGGCTTGATGCCTTTTTGAAGGAGCAGGGGGTTGCCGGGCTTTACGGCATAGATACGCGTATGCTGACAAAAATCATCAGGGAAAACGGCGTTATGAACGGAAAAATCACAACTGCCCCGCCTGGCAAGGCTGATCTGACTGAGGCTAAGGGATATTCTATACGTGGTCCTGTTGCCGCGGTTTCGTCACCGGAGGCTCAGACCTCCGGATCCGGGAAAAGGCGCATTGCGCTGCTGGATCTCGGTGCCAAAAGCAGCATTGCCGATTCATTAAAGGCCCGGGACTGTACCGTCTGTTCATTGCCGCATAGCACATCCTGGCGGGAAATACTAGAAATCAAGCCGGACGGCATTATGCTGAGCAACGGCCCCGGGGATCCTGCCGACCCGGCGAACAGCGGGATTGTTGATACGATCAGGGAGCTTGTGAAAAGCCAAATACCTATTTTCGGTATATGCCTGGGCCATCAGCTTTTAGCCATGGCAAACGGATGCAGGACCCAAAAGCTTAAATTTGGCCACCGCGGAGCAAACCAGCCGATTAAGGAAATTTCAACAGGCTGCATATATATAACCAGCCAAAATCACGGTTATGCCGCGGTGTCGGAAAACAGCTCCTTTGTCAATGTAAATGACGGCACCTGCGAGGGTATGGATTATGGCAGCTCGTTCTCGGTGCAGTTCCACCCTGAGGCGAGGGGCGGCCCATTGGATACGGCGTTTCTGTTTGACCGATTTATAGAAAGGATTGATGCTCATGCCACGCAATAAAAACATCAAAAAAGCCTTGGTTATAGGCTCAGGGCCTATTGTCATAGGTCAAGCCGCTGAGTTTGACTATGCAGGTACTCAGGCCTGCCGGGTGCTTCGTGAGGAAGGGATTGAAATTGTTCTTGTAAATTCAAATCCCGCCACAATTATGACCGATAGTGAAATCGCCGACAAAATATATATCGAGCCGCTTACTCTTGCCACGGTAAAGCGCATTATTGAAAAGGAACGCCCCGACAGTGTTTTATCCGGGCTTGGCGGACAGACGGGCCTGACGTTGAGCATGCAAATGGCGAAGGACGGATTTTTAGATAAAATGAACGTGCGTTTATTAGGAAGTCTGCCCGATACTATCGACAAGGCAGAGGACAGGCAAATTTTCAAAGAGACCATGCAAAGCATCGGCCAGCCGGTGATACCCTCTGTCATTGCCGTTGACGTTGAAACAGCGGTAGCCTTTGCCAAAGAAATCGGTTACCCGGTGATTGTGCGTCCGGCATTTACCATGGGCGGCAGCGGCGGCGGCATTGCCGAAAACGAGACGGTTCTTAGGAGCATCGCATCCAATGGTATCGCGCTTTCGCCAATAGGTCAGATTTTAGTTGAAAAGTCCATTACTGGATGGAAGGAAATTGAATTTGAGGTCATGCGTGATAGTGCAGGCAATGCTATTATTGTATGTTCAATGGAAAACTTTGACCCTGTAGGGGTACATACCGGCGACAGCATTGTCGTTGCACCGACAGTTACATTAGCAGACAGAGAGTACCAAATGCTCCGCACGGCATCTCTGGACATCATACAGGCACTTGGTGTCGAAGGGGGCTGCAACTGCCAGCTTGCCCTGCACCCTGACAGCTTTGATTACGCGGTCATTGAAGTTAATCCTCGTGTTTCACGCTCATCTGCTCTTGCAAGCAAGGCTACAGGATACCCGATTGCCAAAGTGGCGACCAAAATTGCCATAGGGTATACTCTCGATGAAATCACGAATGACGTTACCGGCACAACCTTTGCGGCGTTTGAACCGGCCATTGACTATGTTGCGGTAAAGCTCCCTAAATGGCCGTTTGACAAATTTGTTTATGCCAATAAGGATCTTGGCACCCAAATGAAGGCGACCGGGGAGGTCATGTCCATAGCGGATACATTTGAGGAAGCAATCCTCAAGGCCGTCAGAGGAGCAGAACTCGGACTCAATGGACTTGATTTGCCCTGGCTTTCCGGTAAATCTGACAATGATATATGGGGTCTTCTGAATGAGATTACCGATGAACGCCTGTTTGTTCTGTATCAAGCACTCAAACGCAGCTTTAGCGTAGACGACATATTTGACATAACAAAGGTAGACCGCTGGTTTTTGCACAGGCTTAAATATATTGCCGAAAATGACCTTAGTGCAAAGGTAGACAGTAACCAGCTGATTTACAAGATGGTGGATACCTGCGGAGGCGAATTCGCGGCAAAGACTCCATATTTTTACTCAATCAAAAACGGCACCGAGAATGAAGCCCTGCCCTTCATAAATAAGAGCGAAAAGCCCAGAGTTGTTGTCTTGGGCAGCGGACCTATACGGATAGGACAGGGAATTGAGTTTGACTATGCCTGCGTTCACTGTGTATGGACACTAAGGGAAATGGGATATGAGGTTATTGTAATAAACAACAACCCTGAAACAGTATCAACAGATTTTGATACTGCCGACAGGCTGTACTTTGAGCCGCTGAATATTGATGATGTAATGGGCGTTATCGAAATTGAAAAGCCAATAGGTGTTGTTGTTGCTTTTGGCGGCGGCACGGCTATCAAGCTTACAAAGAAATTACATGAACGCGGGGTAAATATCATCGGTACATCGGCAGAGAGTATCGACATTTGCGAGGATAGGGAGCGTTTTGACGATCTGCTGGAAAAGTTTCAGATAAAACGCCCAAAGGGTGTTACAGTTTTTACCGAAAAAGAAGCCCTGTCAGCTGCCGAAAGGTTAGGGTTCCCAGTACTTATGCGTCCATCCTATGTACTGGGCGGACAAAATATGATTATTGCCTTTTCTCCCGGTGACATCAGCGAGTATATGGAGATAATACTGCGTCGTGAACAGGAAAACCCGGTTTTGATTGATAAATATTTGAGTGGCTTGGAAATTGAGGTTGATGCTATTTGCGATGGTAAGGATGTTCTGGTTCCCGGTATCATGGAGCATATTGAGCGTACGGGCATCCATTCGGGTGATAGTATGGCGGTGTACCCTGCCATAAATATATATGACTCAATGAGAGATAAGATTTTTGAAATTACACAAAAGCTTTGCATGGCGTTAAATGTAAAGGGGCTTGTGAATATACAGTACGTTTTGTATCAAGACGAAATTTACGTAATAGAGGTAAATCCTCGTGCATCGCGTACCGTCCCTTACATCAGCAAGGTTACAGGTGTACCCATGTGTGAGCTTGCAACCAAGGTCAGTATCGGGAAAACTCTGTCTTCCCTTGGTTACTCTTCTGGAATTGCCCGGATCCCCCCCTACACCGCAGTTAAGGTTCCGGTATTTTCATTTGAAAAGCTGGTCGGACTTGATACCCATTTAGGGCCTGAGATGAAATCGACCGGAGAGGTTTTGGGTATCGGGAAGAATTTACAAGAAGCTCTTTATAAAGGGCTTTTGGCGGCGGGATATAAATTGCACGGCGCATCATCCGGACGTGGCAGTGTATTGGTCACTGTCCGTGACAGTGACAAGGCTGAAATTGTGGAGATTATCAAAAAATTCATACACTGCGGCTTTTCCCTGTATGCCACAAGGGGTACAGCTAGCTTCCTTGCCCAAAAAGGATTTTCTGTTGAGGTGGTGGAAAAAATCAGCGAATGCTCAGAGAATAACACCGCAACCCTTTTGGAACGCGAAAAAATTGACTATATCGTTTCCACGTCAGAAAAGGGCAGAGACCCCGCTTATGATGATGTTAAAATCCGCAGAAAGGCCTGTTCTCTCGGCATACCCTGCCTAACTTCAATCGACACGGCAGGTGCCATAGCAGACAGCCTGCTCTCAAAATACAGTGAGATCAACACTGAGCTTGTGGATATTAACGATTTAAGAGAATGCAGGAAGGCACTGCCTTTTACAAAAATGCACGGTTGCGGCAATGATTATATCTATATTAACTGCCACGAGCTTGAAATCAATTCCCCCGAGTCGTTGTCGGTGTTTTTGGCAGACCGGCATACCGGAGTAGGCGGAGACGGCGTTGTGCTTATTTTGCCCTCTTCGGTTGCAGATGCTAAAATGAGAACCTTCAACCTTGATGGAAGCGAAGGCAGTATGTGCGGAAACGCTATCCGGTGTGTTGCAAAATATCTCTATGATAATAAAATAGTGGATAAGCTGCATATGTGCATAGAAACCTTAAGTGGCTTAAAATCCGTTGAGGTATCCACTAAAAACGAATTGGTGTCAACAGTCAAGGTGGATATGGGGAAAGCAGAGCTGCGTCCGGAAAAAATCCCTGTAAAATTATCAGGTGACAGCGTTGTCTCAAAGGAGGTTATTGTTGGCAAAGAACACTACAAAATTACCTGTGTTTCAATGGGCAATCCCCATGCTGTGGTTTTTTCAAAAAATGTAGACACGCTTGACTTGCGTAAGATAGGTCCGCTGTTTGAAAACAATTCCCTTTTTCCTGACAGAATCAACACCGAATTTGTTGAAGTTTCCGGCAGGAATCATCTGAAAATGCGCGTTTGGGAACGCGGAAGCGGAGAAACATTGGCCTGTGGGACCGGTGCCTGTGCATCGGTAGTTGCTGCCGTTCTTAACGGTTATTGCGACAAAGGTGCCAAGGTAAAGGTACAGCTTCCAGGCGGTGAGCTGTTGATTCAATACACAGATGAAAGCGTTCACATGATTGGCGAATGCATAAAGGTATTTGATGGAGTGGTGGAGATATGAACCAACTTGTTCTTGTTCTTGATTTTGGAGGTCAATATAAGGAACTGATTGCCCGCACAGTCAGAGGGCTGTCGGTCTGCTCGGAAATACATCCGGGAACTATTCCATTAGAAGAAATAAGGCTCAAAAATCCAATTGGCATTATCCTAACAGGCGGACCTGACAGTGCCTACCGTCCTGATTCCCCTAAGTGCGATAAGGAGCTGTTTAATATTGGCGTGCCAGTTCTTGGCATATGCTATGGGATGCAAATGATGTGCCATATGCTCGGCGGAATGGTGGAATCCGGAAAAGAGGGGGAATATGGCTGTGTTCAGGTTACGCCAAATAGCAAATCGGAGTTGTTCAAAAAGATAGAGGCACCATTTGCCGGACTGATGAGTCATAGGGATGCCGTTACTTGCTTGCCTCCAGGCTTTGCTGAAACTGCCTCTACTGATGTTTGCGCCGCTGCTTGTGAAAACACAGAGAAAAAACTCTATTGTGTGCAATTTCACCCAGAAAGTAACCACACCGAAAAGGGTTCCGATATTTTACGGAATTTCCTTTTTAACATTTGCGGTGCTGTTGGCGATTATAAATTAGAAGATTACATAGATATACAGATACAGCAAATCCGGCAAACCGCTGGCCATGCAAAGGTGTTGCTGGGACTGTCGGGCGGTGTGGATTCTTCGGTATGTGCCGCATTACTCTCAAAAGCCATTCCGGGTCAGCTAGTTTGCATATTTGTTGATCATGGGCTTATGAGGCTGAACGAAGGAGATGAAATAGAGAGTGCGTTTTCAAAGCGCGACCTTCGTTTTATACGAGTAAATGCCCAAAAACGGTTTTTATCAAAGCTTTCAGGAGTAACCGATCCGGAAACAAAGCGTAAGATTGTAGGCAGTGAATTTATTAATGTCTTTACAGAGGAAGCTGACAAGCTTGGGAATATCACATTTTTTGCGCAAGGTACTATTTATCCCGATATTGTAGAGTCTGGCGGGGGTTATGGTGCTACTATCAAAAGCCATCACAATGTCGGAGGATTGCCTGAGGTGCTTGGTTTTTCTAAAATTATAGAGCCTTTGTCCAACCTGTTCAAGGATGAGGTACGCGTTTTAGGTCAAAAGCTAGGGCTGACACCTGAGCTAGTTAATCGCCAGCCATTTCCGGGTCCGGGATTAGCTATTCGGATTGTTGGGGAAATAACTCGGGAGAAGCTAGATCTACTTCGTCATGCAGATGCTATTGTAAGACATGAAATAGGAAAATTGAAGTCTAAGCCGGATCAATATTTTGCACTATTGACAGATACCCTTTCAGTAGGAGTAAAGGGGGACGAAAGAACATACGATCCGGTTATTGCCGTAAGGGCTGTAGAAACAGATGATTTTATGACCTGCGACTATGCCGCTGTTCCACATGAAGCCTTGAAGCGTATATCCTCACGGATTACAAACGAAATACCGGGCATAAGCCGGGTAGTGTATGACATTACCTCCAAACCCCCTGCCACGGTAGAGTGGGAGTGATTAACCAAACAGCCGTAACCCTTGCAAATACAGGGGTTACGGCTTTGTTTTTTTTGCTTGTGATACTGTTATGATACTATAAAAAAGAAAATCCCTCTTTGTGGCGGTTCAAGTCTGCGGCGAGGTCAGAGGCCGTATCCTGTTTAGCCCCCTGTTTGTGCCCCTTATTTGTCAAGAGCATGACGGAAATCCACCCGCACTTTTCGCACAGCAAAAACCTCCTCAATCCATTGCAATCACAAGGATTTAAGGAGGTTCACCTTGGAGGCGCCACCCGGATTTGAACCGGGGAATGAAGGTTTTGCAGACCTTTGCCTTACCACTTGGCTATGGCGCCGGGTACTCACATTTACTCCCCTAAGTCTGCACATGGGTACTTTCGTGGAGCGGGAGACGAGATTCGAACTCGCGACCTTCACCTTGGCAAGGTGACACTCTACCACTGAGTCACTCCCGCATATGACAATGAACAAAAGAGTACGCTGCCCGGCTTGCTGATTGTCATTGGTGCCTCCGGTCGGAATTGAACCAACGACACGTGGATTTTCAGTCCACTGCTCTACCGACTGAGCTACAGAGGCAAATTTCCGTGCAACCAGTGCAAAAAAACAACGCCACACAACACGACAGCCTCTGTATTATACACACCCTTGCCGGGCCTGTCAAGTGTTTTTTCACATCTGTAAAAAAATTTTTTCGGGTGCAAATCCCCAGTGTAAGCTTTTCCCTCAACTCATACGCTGACTACAAGAAAATCCAGCAACAAAAAAGGCAATTCGAATCCAATTCATGGACTCTATACCGCCTATAAAGAACCTTTTCCCATTGCCTTGTGTACCTTAAGCATATTGGTGCCTTCGGGTGAATCCAAGGGTATACTGGCCGTTAAGACAGTCGTGTCACCTTCGTTGACGTATCCGCTGTCCATCGCAGTCTCTATTGAGTCGTCAAACAGCTCGAATACATTGTTTTCAAGATTGGTCAGCAGAGGGGTAACTCCCCAAGCGAGCATAAGCTGGCGCTGTGTTTGTAAATTGGGCGTACAAGCTATAATAGGGCAGGACGGACGGAACTTTGAAACATGGCGGGCAGTATCGCCTGATATGGTAACAGTTATTATTGCAGCCGCATCAAGGTCGTGGGCGGTGGTGACAGTTGCTTCGGAAATGGCGTTGGTCACGGTTTTCTCCGGGATGTAGCTACTCTGACGGAACCGCCGGCAGTAGTGTATATCCGCTTCTGTGCGCCGGGCAATGTTTGCCATGGTCTCAACCGCTTGAGCGGGGTATTTGCCGGTTGCCGTCTCGCCGGATAGCATGACCGCGCTGGTACCATCGTATATAGCGTTGGCAACATCGGAAATTTCGGCGCGGGTCGGGCGGGGATTTTTAATCATGGATTCAAGCATCTGTGTTGCTATTATGACGTTTTTACCCTGCCGGTAAGCCTTTTTAATAAGAAGCTTTTGCAAAACCGGAAGCTCCTCGTATTTCAGCTCAACGCCCAGGTCACCGCGTGCGACCATCAAACCGTTTGAAATTTCTAAAATCTCATCGGCGTTATTTACACCCTCTGAATTCTCTATCTTTGCAATAATCAGCATTTTTTCGCCACCCCAGCGGCGCAACTCATCCCTGAGCTGGCACACATCCTCTGCTGATCTGGCAAAGGAGGCGGCTACAAAATCAAACCCCATCTCAACGGCAAAGCGCAAGTCTTGGCGGTCTTTATCGCTTATAAATGGCATATTCAAATGTACATTAGGGATATTAACGCCTTTTCGGTCTGAAATTTGTCCTCCGTTTACTATTGTGGTGATGATGCAATTACCCTCGCATTTATCAACAATCAGCTCAATCAGCCCATCGTCAAGGAGGATGCGCCCACCAGGCGATACATCCCCGGGGAGTCCGGCATAGGAGATTGAGGCACGAGAGGAATCTCCCATAATATCATCGGTTGTCAGGGTAAAGGATTCACCAGCACTAAGGGTGCTTCCTCCGCCTTCAAATTTCCCAAGACGAACCTCGGGGCCCTTGGTATCTGCCAATAATGCAACCGGGCGTCCCTCCTCCTTAGCGATTTTACGGAGCAGCTCTACATGACGGCGAGTATCTTCATGATCTGCGTGGGAAAAGTTGATTCTCAAAACATCCAGTCCGTCTTGCACCATTTTTCGCAAAACCTCCGGCTTCTGGCTAGCAGGACCTAATGTGGCTACAATTTTTGTTTTTCTCATAGATTTATGATATACCCCTCTCCTAAAATATCGTTCAGGCAAATAACAACCAAGAGATAACCCAGTCTAATTATGCCACGGTGCTATGATAATTGTCAACAAAAATTTTCGCAAAATAATTTTTGTGTTGTCTTTTTGTTTTACCCATGTTATACTTGGGACATTGAAAAAATTATAGAGGGGAGTCATGGTAGCTATGAAACACATTAAGGTAATCAGCGGTGCGGCATTGAAAAAAAGTATTCGTGAGGGAGGCTGCGGTGCCTGTCAAACGTCCTGCCAGTCGGCCTGCAAAACCTCATGTACTGTGGGCAACCAGAAATGCGAAAATCCCCGGCAGTCAAAAAAAAGTCTGCCTTTAGCAAAATAAGTGATTCACACTTATCATTTACTTGGTCGCTATGTGCTTTTGGACATAGCTAGCGGGGCGGTGTGTGAATTAGACCGTGATGCCTTTGATCTGGTCAATACAATCACCCCGCCCATGAGCGATGAACCTCGTGAAAATCTCACGCCAAGACAGCGTGAGGCCTGGGATGAGCTTTACGAGCTTCAAGAGCAGGGGCTTTTGTTTGCCCCCGAAATGGGCATGCCGGAGCTGCATTCAGCCCCTCTCAAGGCTCTTTGCTTGCATATTTCTCATGACTGCAATTTGCGTTGCGGGTATTGCTTTGCCGCAACCGGTGACTTTGGCACCGGAAGGCGTTCGGTTATGTCGCCTCAAACGGCATCAGATGCCATAGACTTTTTACTCTCCCGGTGCCAAAACAGGATTAATTTAGAAATTGATTTTTTCGGAGGCGAGCCTCTGCTTGGCTGGGATACCGTTAAGCACACGATTGAGTACGCACGAGCCAAGGCACCGGAGAAAAATTTCCGTTTTACCCTTACCACTAACGGACTTTTACTGAATGATGATATTTCTGCTTATGTCAACCGTGAAATAGACAATGTAGTGCTTTCGCTTGACGGCAGGGAGAAAGTTAACGATGCCTTGCGCAAAACAATGAAAGGGCAGGGGAGTTATGCTCATGTCCTTCCCAAATATAAGGCGTTGCTTACAGGGAGGGACAGGGATTATTTTATCAGGGGTACATACACCTCCAAAAACTTGGATTTTGTCAAAGACATTGAGCATTTGTCCAGAATGGGGTTTGAAAGCCTATCGCTTGAGCCTGTTGTGCTTGCCGAGGAAAATCCTCTGGCAATCAAGGAGTGCCATTTGCCTCAGCTGTGTGTTCAATATGAACAGCTCTGTGAAAAAATGCTTTCCTCAGAACGACAGTACAGTTTTTTTCACTTTGAGGTTGACTTAGAGCAAGGTCCCTGCTTCCACAAGCGTGTGCGGGGATGCGGTGCCGGACATGAGTACGCCGCTGTTACACCGGAGGGGGATGTGTTTCCTTGCCATAGGTTTGCAGGAATGGAAGATTACAAAATGGGCAGCGTCTCGGATAAAACCTTTTCCCCGGAAATTTCCGACCTCTTTCGGGGCTTTGATGTTTTCTCCATGCCTGACTGTAAAAGTTGCTGGGCAAAATACTATTGCGGCGGCGGATGCGTTGCTTCTAATTTGACTGTAAACGGCAATCTGCTTCAGAGCGATGCGGTTGGGTGTGCCCTTGAGCGAAAAAGGCTTGAATGTGCAATATTACTAAAAATCGCTCGGTTTGATGACCGGCATAACTAAAACAGGAAATAAAAAGAAGTCGTGAGAAATCACGGCTTCTTTTTATTATTCTCAATATATGTCATCGTGGTGGCTTCAAAAACACTACATATTGATTTTTATACCCTGCATAAAAACCCCAGGATTCGAGGTTAACATAACATTGTTTACATAAAATTTGTGCATAACATAAAATTTGCGCATTATCAGCTTTATGTCATTGATAAGTCTGTAGAAATTATGTATGATATAAGGGAACAGGAAATCAAGGGGGGTGAGTGCTTGTCCAAACCGCTATTGGGCGTAATCGGTGCCGGACATATGGGTTCGGCTCTTCTCACTGCAATTTTAGATGCCGCTGTATATTCTCCCGGCGAAGTTTGGGTATCATGCCTTGATGACGTTCAGCTGGAACCATTTGCCGTCATGGGCTGCCATGTCGGCAAGGACAATAGAGCCGTTTTGGAAAGTGCCGAGCTGATTGTGCTGGCAGTCCGTCCCTGCGATATGTCCTCTGTACTAAAGGAGGCTGCCCCCTCATCTAAGGGTAAGTGCTTTCTGTCATTAGCCGCAGGAGTTTCAATCCAGGCTATCGGCAGTGTGCTGCCGCCTGGAGTACCGATTATGCGTGCAATGCCAAACACAGCGCTTATCGTGGGAAAGGGAACAACCGCATTGGCGTTTCCTGGGGGAGTTCCTGAACGATACGTGAATGCGGCGCGGGAGATTTTTGAAAGTGCCGGAATAATGGAGGTGGTGGAGGAAGGTCTTATGAGTGTTGCCACCAGTATCAATGGGTCTGGTCCGGGGTATTTCTTTCGTATTGCATCCGTCATGGCAGGCTTTGCCCGGGAACAGGGAATGGATTATCCCACGGCATTGCGTTTGGCGGCAGGAACGATGCAAGGCGCGGCAGAGGTGCTATTGAAAGGGGAGTGCAGCCCAGAGGATCTGGCAAAACGAGTAGCCGTCCCCGGAGGGACTACCCAGGCGGCTTTTCTGACTATGGATCGTTTAGGCTTTGATCACGCACTCAGGCATGCGATGCTCGACTGCGCCGCCCGCGCAGATGAATTAGGCAATAGTCCTGTTCTATGACTTGTCCGTTTCTCATACCCTTGTTAGTACAATGAGCATGGGGGAATGGAAAATGGAAAGAGAAAATCATTCGGCAATCTTAGGGATTTTGGCAATTTGCTTTATAGGCGGGGCGGCAGCCGGCTGTCTTTGCTCTGTCTGGGGGGGAGAATCTGCCGACATGGCGGTGTCCGACTATTTGGCAAATATCACTCAAGGCAGCGTGGTGCGTCCTGATTTATTTTCTGCGGTGATAAACCAGCTTCAGTACCCTATTATCTGCTTTTTTCTTGGTCTTACAATCTTAGGCGTCTTCTTAATTCCGGTCTGTTTTGCGGCAAGGGGGTTCTTTCTGGCTTTTGCAGCCACCTCGTGTCTGCGCGTATTCGGGACAAGCTCCGGGCTTTTGCTGGCAGGTGCCATGCTTGCTCCTGGCGCGTTAGTTTCGGTCCCATGTATGTTTTTGCTAGGAACCGGCGGGGGTGCCTCCAGCCTAGCACTCTTTATGTCAACTGTGCCTAAGGGGCAGAGGCCAGTATCATTTCCTGTAGTGTCTAAACCGATTTTACTGCGTCTTGGGCTGTGCCTGATAATTTTAACAGCCGGCGCAATTGCTGAGACTTTTGCTTGCCCATGGCTGCTTCAAGCGGTTTTACCGCAAATTGCGGCAATCACGTAAAAAGGAAAGAGGTTTTGTTATGACCGAATCAAACAGAAAAAAGGGATGGGATACATAATGTCTGGTTATTTAATGGAATACGAGCTTTATTTGAAGAAGGAAAAGAAGGTGTCGAACAATACCCTGTCGTCCTATATGCGTGACGTGTGCCAATTTGAGAAATATCATCAGTCAGATCTCTCTCAGGTTGATTCGTCTGTGATTTCAGCCTATACACAATGGCTTTTGGAACAGGGCAAATCGGACTCTACGGTTGTGCGTTCTATTGCCTCTCTAAAAAGCTTTTATAACTTCCTCCTGGACAACGGATATGTCTCTCAAAATCCAGTGCGTGTTTCCACTCCTCACCGTGCGGAGAGAAAAATACCGCAGATTTTAACCGGCAGCGAGGTTGAGCGGTTGCTGGAACAGCCTAAATGCAATGGCACAAAGGGCTATCGCGACAGGGCTATGTTGGAGCTGTTGTATGCTACCGGGTTGAGAGTCAGTGAGCTCATCGCATTGGATGTGAGTGATGTTAATATCGGTGCTAAATATATCCGGTGTTCGGTTTCCGGCAGAGAGCGCGTTGTTCCGATTTACCCCAAGGCGGCTAAGGCTTTGTCAAATTATATGACGCGGGTCAGGGATAGAATGATTGAAAATCCCGATGAGGTCGCCCTCTTTGTTAACGTCAGCGGCGGACGGATGAGCCGTCAGGGATTTTGGAAAATTATCAAATACTATCAGGAAAAAGCTGAGATAGACAAGCAAACTACCCCGCATACCCTCCGGCATTCCTTTGCAATGCACCTTTTGGAAAATGGGGCGGATCTTCGGAGCATTCAGGAAATGATGGGGCATGCGGATATTTCCTCTACACAGATTTATGCCAATATGATTAAAAAGAAGCTTTCGGAGGTATATCAAAAATCCCACCCCAGGGCTTAACCCCCATCGAATTGTATAAAAATCCAGCAATATTGATTGCCGGATTCGCACATGATTCTTGCTCAATACATAGAGGCTATAAGGAAGCGGAAAAGGGCTGCTCTGACGGAACAGCCCTTTTGTGTTGTCTGCTATATGGCATTATTTGCAACAGATTTCTTTGGCTTCACGGTAATCGGTTGTGGCATCACCGGAGGCTGGCGGGAAGAATTCATCAACCGGGAAATTTATCCGCTTGAATAACTCGCAGGGATGATCATCTGAAGAGCCTACGCATTCCTTTTTAGGCATACAGAAATCGTAGCTGGGGATAACTAACTGGGTATCCCTCTCCAGACGGATGATCGAAAACTGACCCAAAGTGCAGTAAACACGTTTTTCCCCGCCGTCAAGGAGTAGCTCCTCGTCAAACAATTCGCTGATTCCCGCAGGAACATCGTTGAGCTCACAGCAATAATTTTGCTTGCAATCGCACACGTCCGACATTTTAACATTAAGGCAGATAGGATCTACTGTTTCAACGATTGCGATAGGCATATTAGCTTTTTGCATGAGCTGTAAATCACTGCCGTCAAGATTGGTTTGGCTGGAGAAAATTTTGGCATTGCCTTCACTTCCGAACAAAATGACACGCTTATCGAAAGTGCTTAGTCCCTGAATTTCACAGGGCCGGCCAACACCGGCAAAGGCATCCATGGTGATACGATAGAAATATTTCACATCAACCGTGTAAAACCCTCTATTGAATGCCACGCTTTCTACATCAATGTATAGGTGCTATATATAACAATAAGACCGATGCCCAGCCTCATTCCAAGGGAGGGGATGGTGTGAAGGTTTTTCAATTTTTTATTTTAGCTTGTCCGAGTTTTTACGCTTGTAAATGGCATCTAAGACATCTAAATTAACTGTTTTTTAGGCAATGATTCAATCAGCTTCTTTTATGTGAGGTGTGGCAACCGTGTCGGCTCTGTGCCGTTTTCTTCTATGGACGTCCATAGCAAGATCATACGCGCATTGAGAAAGCCCCTTGATAATTTGTCCTTTTTCTTCAGGCGTAGTTTCAATTGCCAGCATTAATACGGTTCCACCGTCCGGCGTGATTTGAATTCTTTTATATTCACTGATCTTCTTATATGGGGCGGCTAATTGGTTATTTTCTTTTTCAGTTAAGCTGAAGGGATATTCCGTATCTGACGGAACCGCAGGTCTCTTAAATGGCATATCGCACCTCCTCGTAGCATTCATATTCAAAAGAAGCTTTGTCCTATGAGGTAAATGCGACCCCGGGGAAACTCTACCCGGGGAAACTCAAAAAAAGGGGCTTGACAAAAAAATCTGTATATTGTACAATGGGGTGTGTGGGTCTGCTTTTTTTCGGAAGGGAAGCAAAACACACTGGTTTTTCCGCTTTGAGCTGATTGGCAAAAAATAATCAAAAATTTTTTTATTATCGCTAAAGATGGGGAAGCTTCTTCACGATATACCTATTAAGAGAGGTATTGTGCGTACGGAACGCCATCTGCTAGTCTCCGGGGACGTTGTTGGGTGCTTGGGCAGTGAGGGCAGGCGTTTGAACACAATAAACCGCAATGAAAGAGAGGGCTTTTGAATGCTGAGAGGCTTGTATACCTCCGCAACGGCCATGATGGCCTACAGCCGCCGCATGGATGTGGTGACCAATAACCTGGTGAATGCCGAGACAGTCGGTTTCAAGCAAGACACCATGACCACTCGTTCGTTTCCGGATATGCTGATTTCCCGCCTGAATGATCCGTCTATATATCAATACAGCTATGTGGGTCCGCATAATCTGGGTATGCACGTGGACGAAACCTTCACTTCCTTTTCACAGGGTTCGCTTGAAGAATCCGGAAGGTCCCTTGACTTTGCCATTGAGGGCGATGGCTTTTTTGTAGTGAGTCCGCCGCCAGGGTTATTTCTCCGCAATGGGGACGAGGACGAGGAACCGCGTTACACTCGCGCAGGAAACTTCGCGCTTGATGCCGAGGGACACTTAGTTACTCCAGGCGGGTATTATGTACAAGGACGCAATGGGGACGAAATACAGATCGGCAGTACTGATTTCACAGTAAATCAAGCCGGGGAGATTTATGTCACAGATGACAACGGCAACCAAGAGTACATTGACACAATCCGGGTGGTGCGCTTTGAAAATCTGCATACAGACGAAGATTTGGCGCGGCACAAATACACCGGGGCTTATCCCTACAAGGATCACACCGTACTCCGCAAGGAAGGCGACAATCTTTACTCCGTATACGTGAGACCGGACGCTGACGACCCCAACGACCCGGATTTTGATGAATTAGCCGGCGAGCCTGTTGATGTTGACAACGCGCGTGTCCTCCAGGGTTATTTAGAAATGTCCAACGTTGATTCGGCAAAAGAGATGGTCCGCATGATGGAAACTCACAGGGCATACGAGGTTAATCAGCGGATGGTTGGTATGTTCAGCGAAACTCTAAAGATGACGGTTAATGACATTGCCAGGTTCTAAGATAATTAAGATAAATTTTAATGTTAATTCCGGCTTGTCCGGGTCAGGAGGATTTTGTTATGTTTCAACCATTGCATAATGGCGCGATGGGTCTGTCCGCCCAGCAAAAGAACTTGGATACCATAGGCCACAACGTGGCAAACGTCAACACTCAGGGGTTTAAGTCCGCTCGTATGGACTTCCAGGATAATCTGTACACTCGTATGTGGCGGGGTACCAATATGGATCAGGGTGTTCATATGAACACCAACCGGGGTGTTGGCGTGAGGGAATCTCAAACTGCCCGGTTTTTCGGCCAAGGGGCGTTTACGGAAACAGGCAGGGCGTTGGACTTTGCTTTACAGGGGCGCGGGTTTTTCGTTTTTGAAAATCCTTTTCCCAGCAATGATCCCGAGGATGATTTTCAGGACTATCTCTTTAGCCGTAGCGGAACCCTTCATTTAGTGCCAGATTCCGATGATGAGCAAACCGGCTGGCTGGTTGATTCCCAGGGCAGGTATATACTAGATGATGGCGGAGACAGGATTTCACTGCTTTCATCCCACAGCAACATCTCAGTACAGAAGGACGGCAGTCTGTACGCTGAAAATGAAAATGGAGAGAGAGAGCTGATTGCCCGGATTTGGTTGCTCGATTTCACTAACCCCGGCGGGCTTTTGGCCGTAGGCGGAACCTATTTTATGCAAACCGATAACTCAGGGGATGAGATAGACCTGGACGAAAGCAGCACTTACGTTGTTCAAAACTATATCGAAAGCTCCAATGTAGATCTTTCCCAGGAAATGACAAGACTAATTCGGGCACAGAGAGTTTACCAGATGGCATCCCGCTGTGTTACTGTTGCAGACCAAATGATGCAGACAGCCAACAGCATTCAATCTTAATTGTGTCAGCTGTCGGCAAAAGTCTTGAGTGCGTGCCCACGTTCTTGTTGCAGGCTTTATTAAATTTTGAAAGGGTGTGTTTTTTGTGGATGTTCGGAATTGCAAGCGTTGCAAGAAAATCTTTAATTACCTGGGGAATCCGCTATGTCATGCGTGTATAAAAAAAACTGACTTAGAGTTTGAAAGGGTGAGGAATTTCCTTTATGAGTTTCCCGGCTCTTCGATGGAGGAGGTGTGTGAGGAAACCGGTGTCTGCGAGGTTATTATTCGCAATTGGCTTCGTGAGGGCCGCTTGATTTTATCGCAAAACAATGCTGGGCTGTTGCAGTGCCAAAGCTGTGGGATACCTATTGTTACAGGGCAGCTGTGCGATAGATGTATCGCCAAGGTAAGGGGCTCGGGTGCCGATTTACTTGAGAAAATTAGGCCTGCGCCGGAGGTACGCGACCCCGGGCAGACCAGCAAGGGAAAGATGCACGTCCGGGTTCGTCAAAAAAATTTATAAAATTTTTTCAAAAAGACTAAAGTTATCTTAAATTGTTACGATACAATATATAGGGGCAAGTAACAGCAAGCCTTTTCCCAAAGCTCCGGATGAAAAGTATCCTTGTGAATTGGCGGAAAATTACGTAAAAGGAGGAGGTACTAAATGAAAATCAGCGGATTAGCAAATATTGGCTTTGAAAGCTACAGGAATTCAGGGGCTTGCCGTGTCGATAAAAGCAAGCCGTTGCTCGGTGCCGACACGTTAGACATTTCCCAAAGCCTTTTTTCCGATGCTTTGGCAAAAGCGGCGATGGATTCTCCTATTGATAGAATGGACAAAATTTCTGCTATCAAGCGTGGAATAGCGGATGGCTCGTATGTGGCTGACAGCGCAGTTATTGCCGAAAGGATAATACGCAGTATTCTCGGCTAAGAAGGGTGGGGTTCGGTTTGGAATTGAATGGGCTGGTTGCTCGCTTCATGAGCATCATGCGGCAGGAAAAGGATATTTACTCCAAACTGCTCGGGCTTTCAAAAAACAAAAAGGAAGCTATTTTTTCTAAAGAAACCGATGAGCTTGATGCAATTGTAAGGGAAGAGCATGGCTTGCTGTTACGCCTTGAGCAGGCTGAAAAACGCCGAATGAGGTGCGTTGAAATGCTAGTCACCGAGATCGGTTGCAGGCCTGAGGATGTTACAATGATGACGTTTGCCGACCATGGCACTGTGGGGCAGGCGGATGATTTGCAAAAACTGCACACCGAAATGGGAAGTTTGCTCAAGCAATTAGAAGAGTTTAACGCAGAAAATCACCGTTGTTTGGAGTCAAGGCTTGAGTATGTACGCTTTGCCATGGATGTTTTGGAGCCGGATAATGACCCAGGGGTATACGGAACAGATGGCACCAACTCTGATTTTTCAGATAACCCGGCTCGGCCCGGTATTATTGATCGAAAGGTTTGAGGAATTTTGAGACCTACATTTTTTGGACTAAACACGGCTAACTCCGGCCTATATATGGCGCAGCTCCAAATTGACGTTGTGGGGCATAACTTAGCCAACACAAATGTCCAGGGCTATACTCGCCAGAGGTTTGCCTCTCAGGCGGTGAATCCCGGATACTATCCGCCTCAGCTTGTCAACGCCCAGAGGGGTACCCCCGGCTACGGCGTAAAAGCACTTAGCCTGGATCAAATCCGCGATGTATTTTTAGATCGGCAGTTCCGCGATCAGCAGACCAAGGCCTCTTATTGGAATACTCGTTCCGGTGCCCTCTACTATGTGGAGGATGTATTCAACACCATTGACTCCAACTCGCTTGATGGCGTACTGCAAAGCTTTTTCAATAGCATCCAGGAGGTTTCTAAAAACCCGGTTGACCAAGCCGTACGCACTCATATGGCGAATGAGGCCACGAGGCTGTCGGACGTTTTGCGCATGTACCACGAGCAGCTGGTTACCCTGATGGAGCATCAGGATTTCGCATTCAATCAGCAGGTGAGGCATACCAACGAAATCCTGCGTAAAATTTCAAGCCTGAACGATGCTATATTCCGCTTTGAAATGGGAGGCTCGTCTGCCAATGATTTGCGGGACCAGAGGAACTTGCTTTTAGATGAGCTTTCTTCCCTAGTGAATGTTTCTTATGCCGAAATTCCCTTCTCCGAGGATCAAAACGGCCCTATACATAACATCTACGGAACCGAGATGTCGCAGCTTGTGATTTACGCCGGCCCTCCCCAGCCCGATGCCGGGTGGGACGATATGTACGACAATCTTCTGGTCTGGCATAGGGCATATTTCCCGCTTACCGATGGGCATGACAATATTTATGGCGAGGGAGAAATAGAAGGATGGCTTGACGATGACCTTTTACTTGCAGTCTATGGAGAAACACCCACCGAGGATGCCGAGTCGCGGATGACCTTTTACAAGGCGTTTTTAGGCGGGGAGTTTCGTTTAGCAACAGGTCAGGCGTGGGAGGGTCTTGAAGAAAAAGGCGTAAGCGGCGATGACCTTGAATTAAACGGAAGATCCGAAAATGGCGTTCCGGGTTATAGCGGCGGAGAGCTGCAAAGTTACCTTGATCTGAGGGACGTTTGGATTCAGGCTGAGGATATTGATCCAGATTACAGAGGTAATTTGGGCATTCCCTACTATATCAGTGAGCTGAACAAGTTTGTAAACGCCTTTGTACAGGTTTTCAACAGCATACATGTTAATGGATTCACAGCACCCTACAGCGGCAGTGCCTCAACAACTGGATACGATTTCTTCAACCCTGAGGGTTTATCCGCCAACACAATAGGGGTTTCTGAGGATATTATCCGGTCGGTCTTTAATATCGCGGTTTCCTCAGAGGAGGTTTTTGCGGAGCCTGACGGTCACTTCCATACCGGCAATAATGAAATAGCCCTGATGCTCATTGCGGGCATGCGGAGTGTGGAGCTGTTCAGGGAGTTTGAGCTTGACACCACGGCGGAGGGCTTTTATAAAAACTTTTTAGGTAATTTGGCAAGTAACGTGTATAGCTCCAATGGAATGGCAACCTCATACTCCGACCTGCTGGCAAGTGTTCAAATGCAAAGAGAATCGGTATCAGGAGTCAGCGAGGACGAGGAGATGACAAACCTTATCCGATTCCAGCACGCATACAATGCCTCTGCCCGGTGCATAACCACAATTGACGATATGCTAGACAAGCTCATTAACGGCACCGGCAGGGTGGGTCTCTAAAAAATGCCTTTGCGTAATAATGCATAAAGGCTCATGGGAGGAATAGAAATGGCAATGCGAATTACTAATAACATGATGGTGGGTAACTACAATCGGAATTTATCAACCACAACAGAGGGTATGTTCCGCTTGCAAAACCAGCTGTCTACAGGCAGAAAAATCAGCCGCATTTCAGAGGACCCGGTGAATATCGTAAAAGCACTTTCAGCTAACGCCCGGCTATCAGATGTTGAGCAGTACCAGCGCAATGTGTCTGACGCAAATGCTTGGCTTACCCAGACGGAAACAGCACTGAGTCAGCTCAATGACGTTATATTGCGGGCATATGAGCTTACCGTACAGGCCGCCAATGATACCTTAGAGGCCGCTGATCGGCTGAGTGTTGCTCAGGAAATAAGGCAGCTGCGCGATCAGATACTGACCATAGCCAATACAACCCTGGGTGATAAGTTTATTTTCGGGGCATATAACATAACCAGGGAACCCTTTATAGCTGGTGAGGATGGGGCGTTTTTATATACCCATTGGGATAGCTGGGTGGATATGGTTGGCGACTATGGAACAGATCCGGATGATTACAACGAATTCGGGAATATACTCTATGAGGTCAGTGTCGGGCTGGATTACTACAGAATTGAGAATGACGGTGACTTTGCCGGGGCTTTTGCAGTAGGGCTGAATCCTGCTTCGGCCTTCGGCCTTAATAGGGACAGTGTGTACTATGTTCTGTATGCGCTAGGTGAAATTTTAGCATCGACCGAGGAGCCTGACCCTGTGGGGGTATTAAGGGATACCGATGACCCATTATGGGATGGTGACTGGAATCCCGATTCCGCAAATTATCCTAGTCATCCTGATATTTTCCCATTTATAGAACGCCTTCAGACTATGCAGAAGCATGTTTTAACGCAAATGACCGAGGTAGGAGGCCGTTTGGCCCGACTTGAGATGCTGGAGGATCGCTATGCTCAGGATTCTATCAACTATAGGCAGATGAAATCGGATGTTGAGGACTTAGATTACGCCGAGGCAATGATGTGGTTTACAATGGCTGAGTCAGTATATCGCTCGTCTTTGTCTGTTGGCGGGAGGATTTTGCCCCCCACCTTGATGGACTTTATGAGGTAGACCTAAGACTACTATTATCCAGGAGTATTTTCTGTTGAGAAACAGTGAATACATACAGATCCCAGTGATGGTAAATTTATTTTTAAAGGAGTGATTGATATGTTGCCCAAGATAGTGATTAGGACAGAGACTGGTTCTTTTTCTATCAACAGCCAAATGGCAAAGCTTAGCGTCCGCCCCGCACGATATGAGCTGAGCATGGACGGTAATGCTGGCGAGAGGATCCGAATACAAAGCGAACAGGGTCAGCTCAAAGTTGATAGCACCGAATTCTTTGCAAGCATGGGCAAAACTCCCCCGATGAGGCAGAATGGGGAATACAGTGCCGCCGCTATGCAAAAGGGAATTTCCAGGATTGGTAACATTGCAAGGGAGGGTTTGCAGTTTTTGCGGATTGAGCAAAATGGAAATGCTATTCCTGCGGTTGCCGCTTCTAAAAAACGCCCTGATGTTAAATTAGACATCAAGCCTACAAAGCCGCCTGAGGTTTCGTTCAAGCCGGGGACACTAAGAATTAAAGCGGATACAATGAACTTTGACTCAAGCTGGGAATATGTTGAGGGTTCAAGTGAATATGTCCCGCACGAGGTTGTAATTGAGTTCACGCCCACTAGTATTGAGATCACACTGGAGCCCGGGGTTGAGCTGAATTTCCCGGTTTCTGATGGTCTTGGTGTCAGTGTGGACAGCGCGGTATAGGTCATAGGATTAAAAGAGTTAAAAATTGCATCCCGGTCGTATTTTTCGATTGAAAGAGCAGACCGGGGTGCTGTGGTGTCTTATTTTTACTAATGCCTGCATCTCGTCTGTCTGCTTATTCGGGGCGTTGGTTACTAGTACTTGAGTCTGGATATAATAGGGTGTGTTTTAGGAGGGTGAGCATGAAAGTTCATACAATGCGTTTTGGCGAGATTGATATTTCGGAGGATAAGGTCCTTGTGTTTGAAAATGGCATTCCGCCTTTCAATGAGTGTACCAAGTATACCCTCATCTGTTCTGAGGAGACGGATCCGTTTTTGTGGCTGCAATCATTGGATGATGCCGATCTTGCCTTGGCAGTGGTTAACCCATTTCGCCTCTTTCCTGACTATGCCCCATCGGCCTCGGATGAGGTGCTTGGAACAATAGGGAATCCGCCTTATGAAGATATTTTGGTTTTAACAGTGGCGGTGATTTCAAGTAATTACAGGGAAATGTCCACAAATTTAGTTTCCCCTATTTTGATCAATCCTCATACTAATCAATCCAGGCAAATTATTATGGAGAACAGCCCTTATGCAACCAAACAGCCGATTTATGACCGCATTGAAGCGCTTGTGATAGGAGGGGAAATCAATGTTGGTTCTAACCCGGAAGACTAATCAGTCCATTACCATGGGGAAAGATATACGCCTGACCATCCTGTCCATAGAAGGCGACCGGGTAAGCGTTGGTATTGATGCTCCCCAGGAGGTGAGGATATTCCGCAGTGAATTGATTGAAGATACCTTGCGTGCCAATAGGGAATCACAAGGATCTGCTTTTTTTTCTCAGGCTGCGTTTAAGAAGAGCCGTGATACAGATGCCGGGAAACAGAACAAAAGATAAAAAAGTCACAGGCCTTAATCCTCAATTGAAAACGTTGATTATATGGGGGCGTACAGGCTTCGACGGGGATGTTGAAGCACGGTAAGCGGGTCGTGGTGTCCACCACGTTAAAAGGGCAACCTTATAAATTAAAGAACAACAATTCTGAAGTTCTTGTCGCTGCTTAAGCAGTGACCATCCTGCCCGGGAGGACCACGGCCCGGGATGCGGGTGTCGTGCAGTGGTGAACGTAGCCCGGTTAAGCTTTGCCCCGGATTATGTATTGATGAAGCTACTCAATTCCGTAGCCTGACGGTCGGCGGCGGAAGGCGGGAATGTAAAAGACTGTCTTTACCCGAAGAAAGCTGTGTGAATATGTTTTCGGACGCGAGTTCGATTCTCGCCGCCTCCACCAACCCAGGGCATAAACAAAAATTATCTTGTTTATGCCCTGCTTCTATTTCGCTCAACAGTAAATCGTTGATTGTAACTGGGTTTTCCCCCGAATTGAAAAAGTATGAGCAATATCGCCGATGTGGCAGATGAGGGGCGGGGGGTTTGGGTGTTTTGTGCGGACACAAGGACTTTCTCATCCTCTGTTACTCCATCTCTCATCTTTATCCCACCGCATTTTTTTTGCAAAACCCTATTGCAAAATCTAATGAAGAACTGTATAATAGAAAATATATTCTTTTGTGGCAAGTGTAAAGCTCCGCAAGAATCAAATAAATTCAGAAAATTTAGCGAAAAGGCTTGACAATTATGCCGAATTGTGCAACAATTTTCATAGCAAGCAAGCAAGCAAGCAAGCAAGCAAGCAAGCAAGCAAGCAAGCAAGCAAGCAAGCAAGCAAGCAAGCAAGCGGATAGTTCCGCTTATTTGTCATACGTTAAAACGCTCGGACTACATAACAGGCGGTTTCCCCTACCACGAGGGGAGCCGCCTTTCTGCGTTTTACATAAACCCAAGTCTGCCGCCTAAGGCGGAAAATCCAAAATGAAAACAAGGAGTGTTCTGTATGAAAACCAACAAATTATCTCAGAAAATCGCAGCGTGGGTGCTGACCTTTGCGTTTGTGCTTGCCCTCATCCCCGCCGTGCCCGGCACGGTATACGCAGAGGAGGACCTGTCCGTAATCGGCACAGGCTGGACTTATAATTCAGCCACCAACACCTACATCATAGATAACGGTGCGAATGTCGTAATCTCGGGATCAACCACAACCGACAGGTTGGGTGTGGGTTCGCCTGCGAATACTGCTGGAGCCGAGATCAATATCACCCTGAAAGGCGTGAATATTACCCCGGCGACAGGTTTTCCGCTACAGATTTGGCCAAATGCAAAAGTAAACTTGACCCTTGAGGGAGAGAACTCCCTTGAGGCAACGCCAGCGGCCTGGTCGGCTATAGACGTAAATTATAGTGAAGATCGTCCTGCAACCCTTACCATAAACGGCAGCGGCAAGCTCCAAGCCAAAAGCAACGGCAGCAATTCCGCAGGGATCCGTGTCAGGGACGGCAGTACGCTCAATATAAACGGCGGTACGGTCATAGCCCAAGGCGGCAATTCGGGTGCAGGGATAGGCGGCAATCTCGTGGACGGTAGCAACCCAACCAGCGGCACGATCAATATCACCGGCGGCAATATTACAGCCACAGGCACCGGGGGCGCAGGAATCGGCGGCGGCAGCAACCAATCCGGCGGCACGATCAATATATCCGGCGGCACAGTCACGGCCACAGGCACCTATGGCGGGGCAGGAATCGGCGGCGGCAGCAACCAATCCGGCGGCACGATCAATATATCCGGCGGCAATATTACAGCCACAGCCCATACCGGCACGAATATCGGCCCAGCCATCGGTGCCGGTTATCAGGGCACAGGCGGTACGGTCACCATCACCGGCGGGTGGGACTACTGGACAAATACAACCGGCACTCCCCCCGCCGCTCAGACAGGAAGCGGAGTGTTTCCATGGAGCGATACCTACCGCTACATAAGGCTCGAAAAGATAGAGTATGACTTTTTCGTCAACACCCAAAAAGTGCAAAACCCCTCTGTTACAACAATCCAATCCGCAATCTCCAACGCACTTAACTCTCCCGGGGCTACTGTCACCGTTTCGGGAAAATTTATGGAAGCAGACCGTCAGCTGAGTATATACATCAATGCTTCAGACAAAAAAGTCATTTGGAATGCCGAGTATTCGGGTAGTTACAACGATACCTCCGGCAGTAGAGACGGACTGGTGGATATCTCCGGTTCGGGAAGCATGGAACTCACCGCCGCCGGCAGTATTGTGAACACGGCCAATACCGCCATCAGTGTGACCAACCCCCATCTTACCATAAACGGCGGAACCCTCAAAGCCACGTCATCTGCACTTTCGACTAGCGACAGCGGTATAGTTACGATAAACAGCGGTACACTCCAATCCAATTCCGGTTCTAACACCGACGGTACGCTTTATCTATGGGGATCACCTGCCATCATCATCAACGGCGGTACCATCGAGAACACGAATACGGCCAACCGAGTGGTTAACTCGAGAGGCAATCCGACAATCTACCTCTCCGGCGGGACAATCGCCAACGGCGGTATTCATAAAGTGGGTGACAACGGCGTTGTCTACTACACCGGAAACAACCTAGCAAAAATACGAACATCAAGTACGAGTTCTTTCATCCTCGGCACAAACCTGTTCCAACTCGACGGCGTACCTGTGCTGAGTCAAACCTACAACAAAGACGTTTCGCACAAGTCTGTCACGGCGACATTCCACAACGAGTTGACTGTTACCTCCGTGACCTCGAATAACAGTAACGTCAAGGCGGTGCTTGAGAATAACGAAGTCACGCTTACAGGGGATTACAACGGCGACCTCACACTTACTATCAAAGGAACGCTTGCAAACGGAAGAATCCCGGTTAGTTTTACCACAGCGGCGTTTGGGGTGAATGTGGAAAAACCCTCAACCACCGTCACCGTCACCGCTCCCGCCGATATAACTTACGGCGAAACTCTCGGCGACCCGAGTGCAGAAGCGGCGGCGGGCAATGTTGGCACATTCACTTTCCGCTACACAGGAACAATGGCAAACAATACCCCCTACAATTCCAACGAAAAACCCACCCTGCCGGGCGAATACACCGTAACAGCAACCCTTGTCAGTGCAACCCATGTGGGCAGCGACAGCAAAAACTTTGCCATCGACAAGAAACTCCTCACATGGAACGCAGACGGCACGGTGAGCGACAGAGAATTTATCAGCGGCAATACCGCCGCAACAATCGCAACCGCACCCACTTTGAGCGGTGTAATAGGCGGCGATACCGTAATTGTCAAGGACGGCACGGTGAATTTCGTAAGCCCGAACGTGGGAACGTGGGCGGTCACAGCGACTGGTTTCGGAATCGAAGGTGCTGATTCATGGAAGTACACCGCCCCGGCTGTACAGCCGACTTTCGCAAACGGCGAGATTATACCGAGTTATTTCAAAGCCGTAAAAGGCATACACTACACTACTACGGAATTAAACAACGGCTGGACTAACGGCGATTTTGTAATTACAGCAACGAGTAGTTTTGACATCGACTATGAAATCAGCAAAGACGGTATAACTTGGTCCGTTAGCATTTCCTATTCAGACGATACCGATAACGGCAGTGCGACATTTTATTTAAGAGAATGGATAAGATATACCGATACAGGCGATATATCGGCACAGGCAACCGAAACTTACAAAATCGACAAAACCGCCCCGACCGCAACGGTGCAGTATAGAGACAATGCGTTCCGTTCGTTCCTCAACACAGTTACATTCGGTCTGTTCTTCAAAGATACGGTTGACGTGACCATTCAAGCAGCAGACAGCGGCTCCGGCGTGGCAAAAATCGAGTATTACAGGGCACCAGAGGAAATCGCCAACCCGCAAACCATCAACGCTTGGGCAGAGGACGATTCGCTCACCGCAGATGCAACCGAAAAGTTTGTACTGTATGTTCGTGTAACAGACTTTGCGGGAAATCCTGCGATACTCCTCGACAGCGGCGTTGTGGTGTTCACCGACAGCGGCTTGGAAGCAGAAGCAACGTATCCGATTGGTTCTTCACGGGATTTAACCGTTAATATTGCCATGAACGGCAACACAGTTGAGTCAATCACAGGCAACGGTATTACAGAGGACGACTACACCACAGGCACAGATACAATCACATTCAAGAACGACTTTTTGGAAACTCTCACTGCAAATGAATATGAGTTTGATGTAGAATGGAATCCAATGGGCGAAACTTACGTTGACGGCACAGACAGCCCGGCTGACTCTGTAATCACACTCAGAGTCATTCTCACAGATGTAATCGTTACTTACTCAAGTCTGTCAACCATCAACACAGGGATTGCGAAATCTACGGAGCGGCCTCTCACGATTCTGTTTGATACAATGCCGGCTTCCGTTGCTGTGGCTGCTTCGACTACTACTTTGACATCAAATCCTTGGGGCAGTCCGGACGATTATACCTATGATGCCTCGACAGGACTGCTTACGGTAAGCCGCATACCTACAGCGTATTCATTTGCTGTCCGCGACGGAGCTGTTGCCGGGACTGTTTATACGTTTAACTTTAGTAACAAAACCGATGTAAGCGGCAGTATCAACTTTACCCCCGGCAGTGCGGAGTACACAGGTGCAGAAATTGACTGCACCCCGGCGACAGGTCTTGACGACGGCACATGGACATACACCTACATAGCGGGCACAGGAACTCTCGGCACAAACAATAAGCCGCTTGGTGCGGGAACATATACAGTGAGAGCAACTTTCGAGGACGCCACAAGAATCGGCACGGCAACGGGTACGTTCACCATTACAACACCGCTTCCGACACCAACACCACTGCCATCGCCAACGCCACTGCCGTCACCAACGCCGCCCCCCAGTGCTGCACCAAGTACACCACCCAGTGCTGCGCCGGGATCCGTCAAGCCCAAAGCCCCGCCCAAGGCCCAAGGCACTATCACCGTAAACCCCGATGGAAGCTACACCGCCAAGGCCAAACCCGGATATACGTTCCTAGGATGGTACGATGGCAAGGTTAGGGTGTTTAAAGCGGCCACCTATAAGCCGACCAAACCCGGCATCGAACCCCGGTTCCAAGCTAAGACATTTAAGATTGTCTACACGCTCAACAAAGGCAAGCTGGCAAAAAAACTGCGGGTGACAAAATTCACCTACGGCAAGGGGATTTCCAGGAAAAACTTTAAGAAAATTAAACCCACCCTCAAAGGATATAAATTCCAAGGTTGGTTTTCCAAAAAGAAACTGACCGGGAAGAAAATGACTAGCATCAAGAAAACCCAAGCCAAAAAGGTGACCCTCTACGCCAAGTGGAAAAAACGCTAGGCACAACACAAAGCAAGCACATACATCGGCATCAATGATGAGCCGGCCCAGCTAAAGACCTCCGGCGGCACTCAGACGATAACGGACGGCGACACCTACACATTCTGGATGGCGGTTCCCAAAAAGGGGAACAAAGCCGCCAGTGCCAAGGCGATGATAACCTAGCAGTTCAGACCAAACAATCGCCCCCCCCTTCATCGAACTAGGATGGAGGGGGGCTTTTACTCTTTGTTGTAACCGCCCAATACAGGCGTACAAAAAACAATGGGGTGGTCTTGTCAATGTTGCCCGGATTCTGAATCCAGTGTTGAAAAAACTCCTTGACAAACATCGTCTGACTATGCCGCTTTTATTGCGGAAGCAGAGGAGGATATAAATTATGCCTAAAAAAACATTCAGAGAAGACTTGAGCAGGGAAACCAATCCCGCCCTGCAATTCATCAGTCAGCCTGTGTCGGCGGCGGAGCCGATGCACACCGAGGCACCCCCTGCATCACGGTCGGATTGATACATACGGCGGCTGCGGAAAATAGCCTGTTCACGTTCGTCTTTGCTTATGCTCATCAATACTTCTCCTGCCACGGCTAATCCCTCCTTCGATTCAATCACTCGGTTTACAATGTCGCATTTTGCTTGGCTCACGGACTGATAGCATCCACGAGGGATTATTCTTCTATTTCGCCTATACTCCTTTAAAATATCCTATCAGAGGATTTCTTCTTTTTTGAAATATCATCGAACACCTTGGCTAAAGAACTTTTCATTATTCCATTAGGCGCATAAATTACTGCACGATTTTCCTTTCCGTTGCTTGCAAACGGAATATCCTGCATATGAAAATCTGAAAGTCCATAACAATTTTGAAAAGTTCCTTTTAACATTGCGATGCCAGCTCCTTTCAATTATACAGCGACCGCATAATCGCATCCCGGTAAACATTCCCCTCCGGCAGATTCATAGCCGAAAAGGCTTCCTGTATCTTGTAAACCGTGGTGCAATGTTCTTCTATAATATCAAGCGGTCGGGTTGTTCCGTCAACATTTTCCGCATCCGTATAATCGTAGGAAACAAAGTGTATAGATGCTGGTTGTGTCGGAAACTTCGGGATTCTTTCTTTCCCGCCAAGCCGCCTTAGAACTCGTTCATAAATTGGATTTGGGCATACGAAATATAAGCCTGTCTTGCATAAATCTTCACGCTGAAGGACTTGTCCCTTGTAAATAATTTGCGGGATAATCCGCTTGGATACGTTTTCCCAGTTGAAGCCTACTGTATCGGACACAATCCCCCGCTTTTGAAGGAGTATTTCCCTTGCTGTCCTGTAATTGCCTGTGGTGTCAATAGTCTGAACCTCGATAGCCGTAAACTCGACAAGATTGCCATCACCATCTAAACGAGCCAAAACCCAATCAACAAAATAAGAGCCTGTACCTTCTCTTTGGGGAAGCCGCAATTCCCCGCCCCAACCTTGTCCAAAGACAGCGACAGCACCGTTTTCAGTTTTGGCCTTTTCCACAGCAACACGCCCCGCATACAGCTTCAAATCTTGGTTAAAAGCGTTTCGAGAAATAATACCCAGCATTTTATAATCCTCGACATAAAGACGGATGGGACAGCAAATGACACTCGGCATCCCCGCCGTTTTTTGCCTGATGGCGCAAACCCCGGCAATGCTGTTATCGCGCGAAAGAATTTTTGTGCATTGGCTTCCTAAAAACGGACAAAGCCTATTTGCCGCCGCTTTCAATGCCGTTTCTGATTTGTCCTCGGCACGGTAGCCGAAAAATTCCGTGATATAACCCGCCATCACATAGCCTCCGTCAAAACAGATTTTATTGAAAGCCCAATCGCATTTGCCAACAATGGGGGGACGGCATTTCCAACTTGGGCGAATTGCTGCGCCTGTGTTCCCGTAAAAACAAAATGGTCAGGAAATGATTGAATCCTTGCCGCCTCGCGAACTGTAAATGCCCGGTCTTGATCATAGTGGAAAAAGGCTCCCCAATGCGGATCACATTTGGTCATAATAGTGGAGGCCAGACCATCCGGGTCAACCCTTCCATATCTTTTTGTATGGTCTGATTTTCTGGCTCTTTGCATACCCTTTGGCAATAAATCGTTTGGGATGTCCGTCCAGTTTCCACCCGGCTTTATGTATTTCATCCGCGTTAGGTTTATCTCCGTTAATCTCGGCGCTTCATGATTTATTACGCCTGTTGAACCTGTACGTGCCCGTTTTTGATAATCGCAACTTGGGCCGTTTGGATATTGTTTTATCTTTTCTCCTTGCTCCCCATTTTTTAATGGGGGAAGGTCGCCAATAGCATCAAGGACTGTAACAAATTTTGAATCTGTTTCAGGTGTTGGCGTTTTTATCAATGATTGGCCTTCAAACGTTGCTGTGAAGTTGGGGCGGATGGGTGCATGGAATACTGGCTCCGGGTAAACCGATGAAGGAAGATTTTTTCCACGAAGGCCAACGATGACAGTCCTCCATCTCATTTGCGGAACGCCGTAATAAGCTGCTCCCAAAATCCGAACCTCGGCTCCATATCCTAAGTCAGCCAATGCGTCAAGGATTGCATGAAGCGTAGCCCCATCCTCAAAAGAAACAAGCCCCGGAACATTCTCTATTAAAATGGCCTTTGGAGCAAAGGTATCCACAAAGCGAAGATACTCTTTGAATAGATGATTTCGCTCATCCGATGTGCTTCTGACAGGGGCATTGATTGAAAAACCTTGACACGGAGGCCCGCCCGCAATGAGGTCAAGTTCTTCCCTTTCTATGTTCAGTTCTTTCCTAATTTGCTCCGGGTCGAGAACCCTAATATCTGCCGTTACAACTTTTGTACTTGGGTGATTGCGTTGATATGTCTGTGCGTACTCCGGGACAATTTCGTTTGAAAACAAACCATGAAATCCTGCCTCAGCTAATCCTTCGGAAAGGCCGCCCGCTCCGGCAAAAAGGTCAATAAATTTCAAGTCTTGCATAGACATAGGGCGGCCTCCTCTCTCAATAATTTCTGCATTTATTATTTTAGGAAAAAGATTCTATTGAATCATATCTGGCTATCTTCATTTGAAAAATGGTTTCCTTAATTTCTTCCACGCAATCAGGCAGATATTTTTGAATCTCCTTGCCCCAAAAACGCAAAACCATCCAGCCCATACCGTATAACTGCCTGTCCGTTTCTCTGTCGCGGGTCATGTTCTGCTCAATCTTGGCAATCCAGTATTCTCGGTTGCTTTGGATTTTAGGTTTCTTATCGTCTCAATCTTTCCCATGCCGGAACTTGCCATCACAGAATATGGCGATTCTATATTTTGTGATGGCAATATCCGGTGTTCCGGGAAGCATTTTATCGTTTTTCCGATAACGGATACCCTCATGTCACAAAGCCCTTCTAATAGCTATTTCAATCTTGGTATTGCTGCTCCTTATGCGGCTCATATTATATCGCCGCTGTTCTTCTTCGGTTCTTTTGGACTTTACCATCGCCAATACCCTCCATAGTTTGGAAGCCACTGCACAGGTCGCCAAAGACAGTATACTACAAGACATTGAGGATTTCAACAGAAAAATTTATTTCCCCAAACCTGCGTTGGGTTGAAACTTTAATTGTCCAGACCTGATTCCTGTTTTTATAAATAAATAGATGCGTTGCCGTTGTTGTTACCGTCCGATGTGGTAAGGGTGCGTAAACTCCGGCAGGAGTTTTCCACGCTTTCCACATTGCCTATGCCTGTATTTTTGCGGGGCTTATTTTGCTTGGCTCACGGACTGATAGCATCCACGAGGGATTATTCTTCTATCTCGCACATACTCCTGATAAAGACTGCCTCGAGGATATTCGTGTTTACCTCACGCCTCACGGCCAGCAGATAGTTGATAAGTCAATCAATGTAAAATGTCGCAAGGCAGAATTGATTTGGGTCTACATTGATGTAATAATATATATATGCTCTTTAAATGGATACGCCCACCCCCGCCCGCTAGGTGTTGTTGTTCGTCCCACATGGCAAGGGTGTGTGAGCCTTGTCCAACGCAAAAGGTTTTCCATGCCTTCCACACTATTCAATGTCAAGAAAAGATACCTGAATATCAAAAACCTTCGGGGGATCCTCCTTCCCTTTGTAATAATCAATGCGTTTGATGATTTTTTTGAGCATTTCATTTTTTTGAGCAGGGGTCGCCTGGTCATAGCTTTGCAGCACACTGTGAATTACAGGAATGAAATCCTGGGATGCTTTTGACATATTCTTTTCTTTCTCTTGTAATCTTGAAAGCTCCCCTAATGCTGCCGTAATCTTTTTTTCTGTCAATGACATCCGCTCTCTAAAAACAGATGAGGTATATGTACCATCCTCTAAAAATTCATACAGCTTTTGCTTTTGCATATTCAAGCGGTCAGCTTCCCCCTGCAAAACGGTTATAGAAATATGCAGTTCATCATCGCGCCGTGCTTCAGGGGCAATAGGAGTAATTCTATCCAGCTCCAATTTTAACTGAGACAGCACTCCCCTCTCGACAAGCTTCATATTGCACATTCTTACACAGCCTCGTGTTCTGCAAAGAACGTATTCATATTCTTTATAAGGGAAACGACTCATGGCCAATCCGCACACTGAACATTTCAGCAGTCCGGCAAATGGATATTTGATTTCACCATATATATTTTGAGGCGGCAGATATCGGCTTTCCCGGATAGTCTGGGCTCGGTCAAATACCTCTTGCTCAATGATAGCAGGGTGCAAGCCATCCGAAATAAGAATCTCATCAAGCGGACGGAAGACAACTTTTTCCTTGTCTTTTTTGTCACGCATGAGTTTTCCATACACTACCTTACCGGTATAAGCCTGATTGGATAAAATTCTCCGAATAGAAGCCATATGCCAGGCTCCTCCCTTTCGAGCGGTTATTCCCTGTGTCCTGAATGTAAAAGAAATCGAACCCGGTCCCTTATTCTCTTCGGTGTACATCCTGAAAATCTGTCGTACAATTTCAGCTTCCTCTGGTATAATTTCCAGTGTAGCTGCTTTTCCAATGCGTGCGCTTTTGTATCCGTATGGAGCAGGTCCCATGTGTGACCCTTCCTCCGCGGATTTACGGATTCCTCGCTGCATTCTGCTACGTATTAATTTGAGTTCCTGCCGTGCCATAAATGCCTGAAATTCGCTATAGGTTTCATCTAATTCATTGTTCAAATCATAGGTTTTATTAGGTGTTACAATTTTTACATTCGCATTTTTCAAGGTCTCTAAAATAATGCCCTGTTCCTTCATGTTACCCCTACCTAAACGATCTATATCTATACAGAGAACAGCTTGATACCGCTCTGCTTCTTCAAGCAATTTTAGTATTTGTGGACGAGAAAACAGGCTGTCTCCACTGACAACCTCTTCATATACCGCAATAATTTCAATACTCTGCTCAATTGAAAACGAGGTGAGTATTTTTTTATGCCGCTTTAAGGTTTCCTGGATCGGTTCGTTCTCTTCCGCCCGGGATTTGCGGAGATACATAGCGGCCTGCATAGGGTCACTCCTTTGGGTTCGACTTAGTATCCTAACTGCGCTTTAGTCCTCTCGCCTATGGTACGATTCGAGCTGCTTTTTGTTGATATTCGGCTACTCAATACATCTAGCTATTTTATGATGCCCAACTGTACCACAGAAGCAGAAATATCTCTATAAGATGGTTGGCAAGGGTGATTGCTTCCGTGGCGGCATTGATATGAAGGTTTTAGGGGGGCAAAAACCAAAAAACCTGACGACAACGGTCAAGGGCAATTCTTGTTTTTGCCTTCTTGAGTGTCATTATCTTCCAGGTTGGCGATTGCATAATTCAGACACTGGATAACCAGCTGGTTCAAAGATATTTTGTTTCGGGTTGCTAAGACTTCTAACTGCTGTACAAGTTCAATAGGCAACCGAAATGTCTTGCTTTCGCTGTCATAACCCTTTTGTATTTTGAACATATTGACGCACTCCTTTTTATGTATTATGCAATCTATATGTCCTAAAATATAGGGTTATTTTGCAAGACAAAATGTTTGCAAATAGTTTTTGTCTGTGGTATGATGGAAAGTATAGCATGGAAAAAAGAGAGGAGCGGTCATAATGGCGTTCGGATTGGGTAAAGCGTTCAACAAATTTGCAGAAGTCGGCAATGCACTCAACAAGGGTGCAAATCAAATAGTCGGAAAAGAGGTGTTCGGAGAAATCAAGAAAATCGAAGAACCCCATGAATTTCCACCTTATGACAGTTTCCCGGCATATTCTGTTTCTGAACCCCGGCAATGGTCTCCCTTGACGGGTGAAGCCAAGACGTTTATGCTAGAGGGAAATACTCTATCCGTTTCTGCTAATTTAGACGCTTGTATGCAGTATCGAAAGCTTTTCAAGAGTTTTTTACGCTCGTAAAGGGCATCCAATTAACCGTATTTTGGGCAACAATTAAATTTATTGGACAACTCCTTTTTCGGCGGCAACACGCCTGGAAATTCGATAGGCGGCATCGCTCATCCCTTGCCGTATCCGCTCTACCCGCTCAGGACTTGTTGGGAATGGAGCAATTATGACCTTGCCGCCACGCTCAAAATGCATAATGATTGTTCCATCCGGCTTCGTTTCACGATGAGTTTCTACAACGCTCTTATGTGCCGTTCTGTCTGTGTGTGGCATAAGTTTCAACCCCCCTTAATGTAAACTTATGTAAAATATATTTTGTCTTATGTTAAACATTACCGCACGCCTCCCTTTTTTCCAAATAGATTGCCGCAGACAACGCTTTGTTGGCGATACCCCGAAGCATAGATGCTTTTACTTTTAATCTCACAGCTTCTTCTGCTGTAACAACGCCATCCCGGAATATTGCCTTGACCGCCTCCCTTACTATTCTAATATCATCCTCGACATATTCCATTTGAAAGGCCGCATCGCCATCTGTAATCGGATTTTCGATTTCGGGGAGATATTGTGCCAAATCAGGGTTTACATATCGAACATGCCAATTTGCCAACAGAGGTGTTCGGTAAACCTTCACCATTGATGCAACCAAGTCTTGGCTGACAGGCGTATGTCCATTTTCGTATCGAGAAAGTGTTTCTGCATTTGAAATATTAAGGAGGACAATCGCCTGTTCTTGCGTTAAGCCTGCCTGTTCTCGGCAAGTTTTGTAATACAACTTGATTGATTTGCTCATTCAATTCACCCTCCTTTCAGCGTATAATAACAACATGAGTGACTAAGTGCTTTTAATGTTGAGATAATCACAAATGCACTCCTGTGTGTTAGGGCTTCTGACGCGACCGTTAATCACAGCGGACATGTGTTCACGCCTATACCCAAGGGCTTCGGCTAAATCCTTAATGCCCATACCCCGGTCGATTAGTGCCTTTTTGGCTTCTTTGCACCAAGTCGGCAATTCGTATTTTTTCATGGTTCGTCTCCTTTCTCACTTTTGTAATTGACATTTGTGTGACTGTGCATTAAAATGGGGGTGTCAACCTTTGAAGATAAAATCTCAATGTTGCTGTAAACCGTCCTCGCCAAGCCCGGAACGTAGATGTAACTTCCTGTATTTCGGGTTTGTACGCATCAAGAATGACAGCGGCGATACCAAAGGCGGCGAACGCAATCATAAGGTAGACAGCTACGTCCATTCTTTTTCCTCCTTGCAATCACAGCGTTCTCCGGGGTCAAGATTTGACCCGCAATGCGGACAAGTGTTGTATCTCATAGAGCCACCCTCATTTCTTCGTGGCCTTCGGCAAACCAACATATATTTTTGCCTGCTTGTTGGTTCATGTAATCGCAAGCATCGGGGTAACTGGAAAAATAACTTATGCGTTCACGTCCTCCAAATGGCGTTGCGAAAACAGAAACCTTTGTGTATTCACGCATTTTAGGAAATTCATCAAGCCATACTTTCAAAATCTGGACCTCAGCGGTGGCTTCCATGAACTGTTCCTCGCACTCGTCTTTAGGCGCGGTATTTAGGTAATCGGCTGAGTAGCAGTTTAGGTTGTGCTGTGCCATTTCAAGGCGGCTCCTCAAAATCATTTCTCTGGTCACGGCTCTTCTCCATTCTACCCGGTGCCTTATCGCACCTGCGGCTTGCTCGGGTCGTTACGCTGCGACCCAAATGTAAAGGTCTTCCGGGTAGCCAATGCCGCTTTTGAAGATGTACCCGGTGTCGGTGTAGGTTTCGATGTACTTCGGGTTGACAACCCTTTTCATAGGCGGGTTGATTGCGTTGTACAGTCTGGCACGTTCGTTGTGAAGCCTGTCCCACTCGGTTCTCTGGTCGGGACGGAAACGGTTGCAATAGGAAAGGAGGTCGATTTCATGGTTCACTTTCGCAATCTTGGCGGCGGTCATAATCTCGGGCAGTTCTTGTGATTTTCCCCTCATCTCGTTCACATCCTTTATCATCCCCATACAACGCTTCAACCGTTGTACCGAGGGCTTTGGCAATGCGTGTTGCCGTAATCGCACTGGGTACTCGTTTGCTGTATTCGTACTGTTGGTATTGCTGTTCCGCAATTCCCGCTTCTTTCGCGACCTGCTTCTGCGTCTTGCCGGACGCTTCACGCGCCGCTCGTAATCTCATCTGCATTGTTCCTTCTCTTTCCGGAATTAACACCTACATTTGTGCGTGTTGCAATCCCATGATAACACCCACGATTGTCTGTGTCAATACCCTTTTCAAAATTATTTTTGGAGGCCGTTGGCATGTTCGATTTTGGTAAGCACCTGAAAACGGTGCGTAAATCAAGAAATCTAACCCAAAAGCAACTTGCGGAATCCATAGGTGCCAGCGAAAGCGGTGTACAAAATTATGAGCTAGGAACCAGGAAGCCTACATTTGATATGCTCATCGCCCTAGCGGACTACTTCGATGTGTCATTAGACTATCTCGTAGGGCGTTCGGACGATCCAAAAAGGAGGTGACACCATGTGCAATTTACCTAAACGGTTCAAGATTGTCCGCGAGGAAAAAGGATTTACCCAGAAACAGGTGGCAGATGCCGCAAAAATAGGGCAGAGGCAGTATCAGGATTATGAATATGGAAACCATACGCCATCTGCAGTGATTTTCATTGCCATCGCAAAGGCTATGAAGGTATCGTTAGATTATCTTGTCGGTCAATCCGATGACCCCTAGCGGACTACTTCGATGTCTCTCAAGACTGGTTGGGTTACGCTTGTGTGTTCCTATTGTAGTCCCTAAACTTATGGATGTCAAGCTAAAAACCCTAACTTTATTGATTTTAGCATTTTGCACAAAATTCGAGGTGGTTTCATGTACAAAACAGACAACCTAATGGAGCGGATAAAAATTATAGCTAAAATGCGTTCAATTGCGTTAAAGGAGGTGTATGGTCTTGCCTGTTTGAATAAGAACGTATCTGCCAATCTAAACAAGGGCTCTATGCTTAAGGCAGATAACCTTGCAAAAATTGCCGATGTATTAGACTGTTCTGTGGATTACCTGCTGGGGAGGACAGACAAGCTAGAGATAAATAGGTAAGAGCTTTTCATTTTGGGTTCCTCCTTTCTCTTGTTTGCGGATGTATGCTCTCTTAGTGTGTTCCTATTGTAGTCGTATATTTACGAATTGTCAATATGTTTTTCGTAATTTTACGATAATCTGCTATATGCACAAAACAATGTAAAAAACACTCTGCAGATTTAGGCAAGGTGCGCAATGTGAAGGGTGGCTATAAAATTGAAAGAGGTATTTCAGTTGAACGAAATAATCATTGAGCGAGTCACTGCCTTAGCTAAAGCAAGGGCTGAAAGCCCAACAGCATCTATGACGGCCTCAGGAGTTAGTAAAGATTTTTTTTGCAATTTGCGAAAGAACACAAGGCCGTCTGTTGAAAAAATAGCGAAACTTGCCACCTACTTCAACGTCACAACTGATTATCTGTTAGGGCGCACAAATAATCCGGCTCCACCTACAGGCAATGACCCTCCGACCGCCCCCGAGGGGGAACTTGGGCGTGAAGTCGTAGCTCGTGCTATGACCGAGATAGAGGGGTTAAGCGATGACCAAGTGCGTGAGGTTATTCGGTATGCCGCTTATATAAAGACCCGGCAAAACGAATGACCCGCTCCACATCCTCGTTCGAGAGATCGGTGAGTATGTACCGCAGTTGTTCTTTGAGTTTTTCATCGTGGTGGCCTCCTTTCTTTTTCGTGTGCTACGCTTGTATGCTCCTAGTATAATCTCAAAATAATGAGATGTCAATACATTTATCTTAATTTATTGAGATTTAGCTATATGCACAAACGCAACAAAAACACACCCTGCCGATTTGGTCAAGGTGTACAATATAGGAGTGGGAGGGTTATAAAATTGAAAAAGGATTTTAACGATTTCCTCAAAACGATAGACAGGGATAAACTGTCATAGGGAACTCAGCACATTATCAGCGAAGAGAACCACCGTGCGAAAGTGGCTTTGGGATAAAATCATGTCACCCTAAAAGGCAACGCTCCAACATCCTTTCGTTTTGGTTCGGTACCAACATTATACTTCAATATATTGAGATGCGCAAGGGGATAATTTATGAAATTTTTTGAACGCTTTGAATCCTTGGCACGTAAAAACGGCACCAGCCCAAATGCTGTGGCAAAGGAACTTGGAATATCCTCTGGAAGTGTCACGGCGTGGAAAAACGGAACCGCACCATCAATCAATAAGGCAATCCAACTGGCCGAACATTTCAACGTACCAACTGACTACCTTTTGGGTATAGACCGCCATACTTCCAATGACTCGCTTAGCCAAGAGCGCAAACAGCTTGAGGAAAAAATTATGCGGTTGTCAGCGGAGGATGTTGACAAGGCTCTTGAATATGTAGAGATGCTAGAGATGAAACGAAGACATCAAGAGCGTTGATTTCTTCATCAGAAAGCGTAGCAAGCTTGTCTATAAGCTTATATCGCTGGTCTTGGGGGGTAGTTAGCTTTTCTGTCATTGAAAGCACCATCTTTTCATATATTTTTGAGCTATTTTTGCTTTAGTCGCGCCGAGAATCTTGACATATTATACCTTATGAAAAACTGAATGTCAAGCATCTTGTTCGGTTTTTTTCAAGAATTTTGACATTCAGTTTTATGTTGTCTGGTGTCCAAAGTATCGGCGAAAAGTCCTTGTTGATCCAATCTCTGAGCGATTGAAGGAGCTAATAAAACAAAAATGTTCAGAGATCAACGGTTGGCGGTGCACCTTTGGAAACCATCAAGAAATACATTGAGAACCAAGAACGGTCGCAAAGGAGGCGGGCGGATGGAAAAAGCGTATAAGTTTCGCATATACCCAAATAATGGGCAAATATTGCAAATACAGAGGACATTTGGATGTTGTCGGTTCGTCTTCAATCACTTCCTTTCCCGGCGAATTGAACTGTACAAAGACAGTGGGGAAACTTTGAACTACAATGCCTGTTCGGCGGGACTTACAGCACTGAAAGATGACTTTCCTTGGTTGCGGGAAGTGGATGCTATCGGGCTTCAATCGTCCTTGCGAGATTTGGATTTTGCCTATCAAAACTTTTTCCGGCGTGTCAAAAAAGGCGAAAAGCCCGGATTTCCAAAGTTCAAAAGCAAGAGGCGGCATCGAAAATCCTACAAGACGAAGCGTGTTGGGAGCAATATAGATGTGTTTGAAAAACACATCAAGCTCCCCAAATTGGGACTAGTCCGGTCGGCGATTTCAAAGCAAGTGACGGGACGCATACTCAGCGCAACGGTTTCCCAAAATCCAAGCGGGAAATATTTTGTGTCCGTCATTTGTACGGATGTAGACATTGAGCCGATGGAAAGAACATGTGTCATGGCGGGAATAGACTTGGGGTTGAAAGACTTAGCTATAACGTCAGATGGTTCAGTTCATCCAAACCCACGGCATATCCGGCAATCGGAGAAGCAGCTTGCCAAAGCTCAACGGGAACTGTCCCGAAAAACAAAGGGTAGTAAAAACCGGGAAAAAGCAAGGAAAAAAGTTGCCGGAATTCAAGAGCGAATCGCCAATCAACGAAAGGATGCGACACATAAACTCACGACAAGCCTTGTCCGGGAATACGATGTAATTTGTTTGGAGGATTTGCACATCAAGGGGATGGTGAAAAACCACAAACTTGCCAAAGCAATAGCAGATGCAAATTGGGGTGAGATTGCCCGGCAGTTGGAGTATAAGGCAATTGTGCGGTTGCGGATACCAAAACAAAGCGGTCAAGGATTTGTCTGTGCGGTATTGGATTTGTCCGAAATGCGGGGCGGAGTACGACAGGGACATAAACGCCGCCAACAACATCTTGCAAGAAGGATTGAGAATCCTTGCGGGGTAGCCCGCAAACGGTACGGCGGGACACGCCGGAACCTAACGCTTGGGAAGTCCGTGTAAGACTGCGTACGGCAGCGGTGGACGGCGAACCAAGAATCCCCCGGCTTTAGCCGTGGGGAGTGTCAATAACATTATTATAGTACGCGGAGGCGGTATATTGAAGATGAAGGGTTCTTTGCATAGAATTTCAAAGTGCAGGGGTGAATTAGGGTATAGCCAAAAACAACTAGCCCAGAAGCTAGGTGTATCTCGCTCAACTGTTGGAATGTGGGAAACAGGGAGAAGCAGCCCTAATCCATTTGAATTAAAAGAATTGTCAAAAGTTCTCAATGTGTCAGTTGATTACATTCTGGAGATTGATAGCTTGTCAGAATTACCAAAAGAAAAGCCAGCGTTAGGCGAAATTTTAACAAAAGATGAATCAAGACTTTTAACTGCTTTTCGAGCCGTCAACTTAGAAAAAATCCGGATAGCAATGCTGGAGATTTTCGAGGATTACGCCGATGCAAATGTTTTTAGGATGGCAACTGATTCCAAGAAAAGACGCTCGACTGATGAAGATATTTGCACCTAAATGCCAGCGGTGCGGCGTAAAGCATTGGCATTTTTTTACATTGTAAGCCCACATTCTTTTGCATGTTTCCTTATACGCTCTGGAATTTCGGTAGCATTATACAAAACCCACAAATATTTTTTGTGCGATTGTGCAATTTGCTAAAATCTAAAAAGCTTATAGATTTTCTATTTACAGCTACTAATTTACAGGTTATAATAGGACGCACGTATGAAGCATACGAAAGTAAAACGAAAAGAGGGTTTTGGTTATGTTCGATAATATTGGCGCAAAAATCAAAGTTTTGGCACAGGCTATTGCTGGGGTGGGTATTGGGGGTGCTGTACTGATAAGCACTGTTGTGTTTTTGCATACAGCGATGTCTCAGGGTGCTGTATCGCCAGCTTTAGCTGTTGGAATTCTGATTTTTGGTATCCTGACTTCATGTATTTCATCGTGGCTTGTGTATGGGTTTGGAGAGCTTATTGAAAAAACCACAGAGATTGCGAAAAATACAAGTTTTGCTGATTCAGGACAAGAAAAGTCTTTTGAGATTACTTGTAAATGCGGAGCAAAAAATACAAGTCCTCCTGATTCAGTGGGGAATGGTACTAGATGCCCGAAATGTCAAAAGCTGATTAAAGATACTGCGAACGTCTGCCCTTATTGCCAAATAAAACTGTCCGCAATTTCCCCATCGAAGTAATAGTCATTGTTGCCTGTCCTTTCTGCCGGACAAGGGATTGTGTCATCCCTAAATTTGAGGCACTCACCGAAAAGATAGAACCGCAAATCAATAAATTATGGAGGAATTCAAATGAAGAGAACAATTTCCATATTGACCCTGGGTGCCGTGGTACTGCTGTTGACATGTGCCTGTGTTGGGCCGACAGCTGAAAATCCAACGCCAACTGCCGAGCCGACAGCTGAAAATCCAACGCCAACTGCCGAGCCGACAGCTGATCCAACGCCAAACTCATTGCCAACTGATGTTAGGAATGCTAGATGGGGCATGACAAAAGATGAAGTTAAGGCAGTAGAAAAAGAGAACATTATTGATGAGGAGGAGACTGACATTCTTTTTAATGGGCGAGTAAGCAACAAAGACTGTAATATTTTGTATAGCTTTAACGACAAAGGCGAGTTGTATCGTGTAGCTCTCCTGTTCGAAGAAGCACATACGAACCCCAATAGATACATATCCGATTACAACACAATAAAAGAAGGGCTTATTGAAAAGTATGGTAAACCAGAACTCCCCACTGATTCGTTTTGGGACGGTGGGGAACGCCTTTATAAAGATAATCCATCAGATTATGGCATGGCTGTCTTGATGGGCTATCTGCAATATCTCTCAACCTGGGACAACAAAAAAACTTCGATTAGTCTCTCATTACGTGGAGTAAGCCGTAAGGCTAATTTGATAGTTACTTATGAATCAAAAAAGATAGATGCCCCCAAGGAAGACTCCGACCTGTAGTTTTTTAGCTAACCAAGCAAGAAAGTCTCCCGCCTATAGAGGCGGGAGTATGTCACGATGGATTAAGAGAGGGCGATACTATGCAAGCCGCTATGTATCTCCGCAAATCCCGGGCGGAAGAAAACGCGCCGATTGCCGATACCTTGGTGCGGCATCGTGAAATCCTGACGGCATTTGCCAAGCGGGAAAAGATAATCGTTCATTCGGTATACGAGGAAGTTGTCAGCGGCGATAGTCTATATGCTCGTCCGCAGATGCTTCAGCTCATGGAGGACTTGCCAAAATACGAGGCAGTCCTTTGCATGGATATTGACCGTCTAGGCCGCGGTGCAATGCACGAACAGGGATTAATTCTTGACACCTTTCGCCGGGCGGGCGTGTTGGTTGTCACGCCCGGAAAGACCTATGACCTTGCCGATGACATGGACGATTCCCTAATCAGCTTCAAGGCACTCTTTGCCCGGGAAGAATATAAGATGATTCGCACACGGCTTCGGCGCGGCACCATGAAAGCAGTAGGGGAGGGGTGCTACCTTTCCAATGCACCGTTTGGCTATAAACAGATAAGGGTCGACAAAAAGCCCACCCTTGAAATCGTGCCTGAGGAGGCGGAAGGTGTCCGTCTGATTTTCAGGCTTTACTGCGAAGGGCAGGGATGCCAGCAAGTCGCCGACATCCTGCACTCTCTTGGATACCGCCCCCGGCGCGGGCAGAAATTCAACCGCACCACGATAGCAAAAATCATACGAAACCCGGCTTATATCGGCAAAGTGGTTTGGAATCAGTTTGCACATGATAGGCCGACAGCCCCGGGACAAAAGCACACAAAGCGTTTGAAGCCCCGGGAAGAGTGGTTTATTGTTGACGGTCTGCATCCTCCTATTATAGATGAAGAAACATTTGATAAGGCCAACCGTCAATTGTCCGGGAAGTATCATCCTCCCTATAGAAAGGCAGGGGAGATTAAAAACCCTCTTTCCGGTGTTCTGTTTTGCTCGTATTGCGGAAAAGCTATCACCCGCCAACCGCTGTATAATAAACCGCATTGCCAACCAATTTTGCTGTGCGGTACGGCTGGATGCTGTATGTCAACAAATATGGATATAGTCGAAGAGCTGTTTTACCAAGCCTTAAAAACCTCTGCCGGAAGCCTCAAGGCAGATTTGCCGGTATCCGGATTTGTCGCTGTCCCGGATATTGAACAATCCGCCCACGCCGAACTGAGCCGTTTACGGCAGCAGCTCACCCGGCAGCATGAGCTTTTAGAGCAAGGCGTTTATGATGTAGACACCTTTATTACCCGCCGGGATGAAATCAACGCTCGGATAGCCGAAACGGAAAAGCTACTGAAAACACTTGGAAAAAAGACCACAAAACAAGAGCTGATTGGCCGGGTTGAGAATGTTCTTGAAAATTACTGGGAGGGTACTCCCAGTGAACGAAATGCTCTAATCAAATCAGCCGTTTCAAAAGTTATCTACAACAAGCCAAAAGGAAGCGGCTGGGGGGCATTGCCAGAGTTGCAAATCGTGGAATGGCGTTGATGTGCCACACTCCTATATCCTGCACACACTCTTTCACGGCAAGCATCGTAGATTTTTTGCGTATGGATGCAAACCGCCTCTTTTATCTTGTTGTTGCCGAGTGTCAGGGACTGATCTCCCGCGTTTGCGGGGGTGTTTGCGATTGCTCTTTCAGGCATGGTAATGTACCTCCTAATATGAATTTCAGGAATTTAATTCCTTTCTGATGTCATCATATTCCAGAGGCTCAAGATGTGTGAAAGGATCGAAGAGGCGAGTTGAGTTTTCTTCATCCGCTTAAATTGTACAAAATAAAGTTTTTGTACAAAAATGAGGCACGGAGGTCATCTCCCGCCGGGCTTTTGCAGTGAGCTTGATATATCCGCCGTTGAAGCTCACCCTCTTACAGGTGTGTCCCTTTTGTGGGTAAAAGGCAAAATTAGATTGCCTAATGTGAAAAATCCCCCCCCTTGACAACTCAGGTGGGAAGTGTTAAAATACCGATTGAGGGCCGATTTTGAGTAAACAAAACACCGGCCACGGCGTCCGTTTGGTGATATCAACACCTCGCGGAACGAACGCAGGACAACCCGTTAAAGACATCCTCCTACGAACGCATGGGATTTTAACCCCACCAGCCATGGCTTGCCTCAAGTATAGCACAGCCGGGGCGGTGCGGCAATCCCAGAAAACGTAATTTTTTGGCGTGTAGGAGAGCTGAGTGTCTCCGCGCGCCGTTTTTTGTTTACCGGGCAGAGCAGGCTTCGCCGTTTCGTTTAGGCACTTCTCTGCCCGCTGGCCCTCCAAATCAAAGAGAGAGAGGTGGCTATTGTGAAAATTTTACTTGACCGGCAGTAAAATACGCGCTATAATTAGCACAATGTGCAGAAAAATTAAAATTTTAGGAGGAATTTTACCATGAAAACAATGAAGAAATTAGCGTTGTACCTGTTAATCCCAGCACTATTAACCGCCTGCGGCACCCGGCATCCCTACGACAACCCCGATGAATTGGGGGTAATTTACGAAGGGGAAAATCAAAGGGTTACTCAGGTGAAACGGTTGACACCTGAGGAGATGGCTACAGTACCTGTTGTGAAATCTATCACTTACTTTCCCCTTTTAGAGGAACAATTGTATGACGGACTCGTCGCTTTTGCAGCTATCGGCGAGATTGCTAGTGTTCGTGAAATGCGGGTGGATTTTTATGACACATCAATCAACAAAAAAAAATTTAAGTATTATACCCTCTTTGATATAAAAATTGATAAATTATACCGAATAAAAGATAGCCAAGTTGAGACTGGGGATACCATCACAGTTTACTCAAGTCATTCTACTTATGATATGGATAAGTCTGTGACTCCCATGCTGAAAGAAGGGGATGAGTATCTGATCTTCGTCAGCGAGGTTTCTGAAATTATGGAAACTGGGTGGGCTTACGACCTGACCCCCATCAGTAAATATGCAGTAGAATCTCCTTCCCACCATTTCATTATAAAAAATGGGGATTATCTGGAAGTCCCGCATTGGTTTGATGATGAGCTCAGGGACTACGACAGCGAAAGAATCTCAAAGCGTGAAGCCTATGGAATCAACAATGACAATACAAATTATCCCGAGTGCGGCTATTTCTTCGGCATGAATCCCATCTCGGGAGGAACCGAACCTTATCCGCCCAGAGAGGCTGTACTCCGAGGGGAAACATACCGCCGCTTATTCCTTGAATATATGGAGGAAAATCCTGAAACCGAGATAGGAATAGATATTGAAATTACAGATCCGGAGCAGCTGCTCTATTACATAGACAAGCTGCCCAAGGATATTGAACAGCAATTATTTGACAAAGCTATGGCAATGTATATCTTCCCGGATAAATTGGCTGGACAATATGACTATGAAAAAGGGATTTATCAAGACGAATGGGATTGGACAAATGGTTTTTACGGTATTACCGACCATTATTTATACAGGTCTGATGCCTTTGAGAATACCATTCAGGAGAGAATTATTAAGTACAAGGATTCAAACGGAAAGGCCCTTGAAAAAAGACTCGAAGATAGACTGAGACAAGTAGAAGAGGCTGAAGAGCGTGAAAGAGAGGCGGCTGAGCATGAGGATTAAAGGAATTATGTCAATTTTAACCTCCTTGGTTGTTTTGTCGAGTACTGCTGTTTATGGCCATACCATGAAAAATGTAGGGATGTACGCAGAATCTCATGCCAACAACCCGGGATGGATATTTAATGTTGACTCAAAGTTTAGCCATTCCAAGGGCAAAAAATACGATTACCGCTATGAAACCGAGGCGATGAAAAATAAATACGACACACCCTTCAAGACAGGCATTAAGCTGTGGGGAACATATATTGGGATGACCGAAAAAAAGAACTCGAAAAACATCGTAACTGAGGATTCTCTGGGCAGTGGTGTCGCAGCAGTAGCTGAGCTCCGCGGTATTGATCCTAAGAAATCAAATCAGCATATAAAAGGATGGAAAATTACGGCAAATGCGCCAGTATTCCGCAATCTTTCACCAGATGAAAAGGCAAAGACTATGGCGCATGAAATCGGCCATGTATATGGTCTTGGAGATCTGAGGTACTATAAAAACAGAGGAAATCTGATGTATAACCAGTCAATTACCGGTCTAACCTCATCGGACAGGCTCGGCATGCAGGTTGTAACCGGTGTGCATAAAAAGCACGAGAAAAAATCAAGCGACAAATATGATAAAATCATGTCAAAGGAACACATTCGTGTATGTTCATGCGGCTTAAAAGTGAACGAAAAGCACAAGTTTGACAAATTCGGCACCTATCCCTCCAGCAACACAAAAAGGAGCACACTCCACACGGTAAAATGCAGCTGCGGAGAGGCCTCTAAGGACAAAGCGCACTCCTACGGCGGGCTTTTCGGCATAGGAGTCAAGGTGCAGTACACACAGGCCACCGCGGCGGAGCACAACGAAATAAAAAAGTGCAAGGGCTGTAGCTACAACAATTCTGTGCGTAAAAAGCACTCCTTCACTGGGAAATTTTCCGACGGCAAAAAAGTGAGATACACCCGCGCTAATGCTAATGAACACAACGAGATTAAAAAATGTAAGGGCTGTAATTACGAGCACTCTGTACGCAAAAAACACAGGTTCGACAAAAAAGGCAAGTGTAAAGACTGCGGCTTTGTAAAGTGATGGGGGGGGTTGGAGAAACCTCAAAAATTTTACCGCACGGCGATTTAGTTTTGTAACCGTTGCCCGATTAAGCCAATCAGGTTATCGCAGTCAAGAAGATTGGCGAACAAGATGCGAGACATGGGTGTTTTTATGTTATTCGTCTTTTTGAAGGCGGCAATCAAATTAAGAGCACTCTTTTTGCAGGGGGATACTTTGCAAAAAGTAAATGCGGTGGCCGTGGAGGGGATTGTAAATCGCGCTTGACATCACCGGGAACGATGTTGTAAAATACACCCATGGGCTGAAGCTCATTGAGTCTGGCTATGGCTGGTACTGTTGAGAAAATTAACATTTTTAAGCTTGCCGGGATTGCCAGCAATCTTAGAAATATAATGAGGTATTTTTGAGATGAAGAGGATTATTATTATAGTTTTTGCGGTTCTCGTTTTCTTAGTTTTTGGTATTTATATTTTGGATAAAAACTATAAATCTAATGCAAATGCTATTATATCCAGTGACTATTCACAAATTTTTTACGAAGATAGAGTTTATGTGCCTTACTTAGAATGGGAAGAAGATCATTTCATCATAAATTACGCGGACGAATCTCAATTTTCCTATACCATATTCGAGGTTATTGTGGAAAACCGTTTTTTTTTGCTGGATATGTTTTTAACGGACTATATCCATGTATCAGAGGATGGGAAATTCATATATCTTGAAACAGATTATGACCTGAACGAGAGCAATTATTATCGGCTAAAAAAATAACGTCTGACCTACACTTAGAATCACACTCAACCCCCACGCCCCCAAATTTCCCCTTGCAAAAAGCTTTGTCAAGTGTATTTTTTTACAAAAGGAGGCTTCTCATGCTAAGTCTAACCCTCATCCTCTCTCTGCTGTGCAGTATGTTGCCATCAAAGGCAACTGACCCACTCACCTACGACGGATACATAGAAATCACAAGCATCACCATCAGCACGACCTACACCTACGACAAAAACGAAAGAAATTGTTTTGAAGGCTATCACGAAATCAGCAGGAGGTTGTACAAATGAATTTGCGTAAAAAAAGAATTATCCCAAGCATTAAGATAACTTTCTACTTAGCGGGCAAAGATTTTGACCTTGAAAGAGCAACTCAAAAAATCGGGATAATTCCAACACGGACAAGAACCAGAGATAGTTTTCCTCTTGGGACACTTGCGTATACAACTTGGGAGATATGTGTAGAGAAAAAACGATGTGCTGCTGTTTCCATCCTGTTTGAAGAACTTGTCGATATCTTAAGTGGAAAATCCGAGATATTGTGTGAACTGTGCAAAGAGTATGACTTAGAAACAAATTTTGAAGTCGTAATCCATATGCAGGATGGAGACAGTCCGGAGGTGGTGTTATCGCGCAAAATATTATTTTTTGCCACTTCCATCAATGCGGAAATAGGCTTTGACCTCTATTGTTATGAATGATGTAGCGTATATCACGGATAATTGAGTAAGGTTGGGTTGTGGGTAGCTGATTTATATCAACAAGGCAACTACTCAAAATCCCGCAAATGGTAACTATTCAACCCTGTACCATCAGCACAAGACCGGGGTTCCATCAAAAGCAGCGTATTCAAAAAGACTTCATGTAGCCATGATACCTAAAAAAACTTTAGAAGGAGGCAGTACCTTTGTTGTAAAAGGTGGGGATAACAAGGGGAGCGGTTATTCCATCGTTGGAAATCTTTTATCGAAGAACAAGAGGAAATATGGGGGAGAAAGTAAGCGAACGTGTAAATGGGGATGAGATACACTTTGTTCACAGTCCCAAGACCAAATATCCACTAGGGAATTTACGAAATAATCCAAAGAAACGTTAGAATATGAAGACAAATACTCTACCCTTTCAGGAATTTTCCCAATAAACACCTCCTGCATTCTCTCAAATTCTAACAAAAATCTTTGTATGCTTGCAAACTAACGAAACACATAAATTCGATTTCATCATTGTTTTCAACGTGTGCCGAATTTGTCGCATTCAATCAATCAGGTGGAAATGTGTTAAATGATCTTGCTATTTTTTGTATCATTTTAAAATCCACAGTCTCATCCCAAATAATGAACAATACATTTCTTTCTTCCTCTGCATAGAGGTCATATCCAACGCTTAGATAGTATTTTTCATATTCGTTATTATCTTTTAGCAGAGATGTTTTCCCATAGGTGGCACCATTAGAAAATGCTGTAGCGGATAAGGCTTTGATGTTTTTTATTCTGCCCAAAAATTCATTAAACTCTTCATCGCCTTCCATATTCTCTGATATTCCCGCATCAGAAAAACTCTGAGCCATAACCAATCCTTTATCTTTGTTTTCAACATATAAGAAATCTCCCTTTTCATATAGAGCCCAATTATTTGGTATTTTTAGAGAACCACAGTTATCTATCTCAACAGTTTTCCAGTTAGAGTAATCCTCGGGAACCTTCGGGAGAAAGCGGCATAACATAAGCACGGAAAAGAAAATAAACACCATCAATCCCAAACTGATGCCTAGTCTAGGGATAGCTTTTTTCATGATAATTACCCCTTTGCAAAGACATAGATTATGTGCAAGACTAGTGGTTCATCTCATTTTCCTGTGCTGGTTAGCTTGTCTGGCAGCAGTTTACAGAAAGTTTTATCAATGAACTCCCTTGAATTAAATTGTTTTGGAAAATATTAGGAATATATAAATCGAGAGCTAAAAATACTGCGAAATATCCCTAATTTGAGTTGCTATCTCGGACACAAACCTCCCCAACCCCGGCACATAGTACCTCGCCCTGAGGTACACATACCCACTCTCGGTATCGAAATACTCCCCGGCGTAGCGGTACGGATTCTCGCCGGCGTTGGAGCCACGTTCCACGCCAAACGGGTCATAATCGTAATCGTGCGTAACATCCCCGCTGTCGTCAGCCAACTGCACCACGTCACCATGGGCATTATACAGGTACCAACCGTAGCCAGACTCAATGAGCTTGTTGCCGTGTATGTAAGAGCTTACCACACTATTCCCATTCATGTCAAGGGCGATTTCATCACCAATCCAGATTTGTTTGGTACTGCCTTTGCTCTTGCGCATATTGTCAGGGTAATAGGTGTAGGTGGTGGTTATGGTTGTGATTTCTATGTATCCGCCATGGGCGGGTGGGTCAGTTGCCCTTGAGGGCAACATACTGCACAGCAGAGCGAGGACGAGGGTTATCTTAGCATGAAAAGCCTCCTTTTTGTAAAAAATTACACTTGACAATGCCCTTCACAGCTGTTACAATGAGGGCAGCAAGGGGTGCTGACCGTTAAACGGTTACCTCACAGTTGTTTTTACTTTGTAGCCGTACTCTTGGAGGGGGACGGCTACATTGCTTTTGGTGATAAATATATCAACAGTGCAAGCACTGCTAAAAAGACTACGAAAAATCGCAGAACTATCATTCTCACAAGCATTCCCCCTTTCCTCACGCGATAACGCGTTTGGTAAAGGCGGGTAACCGTCCACAGCAAGCCCCCTCGCTGCTTGCTGCTATTTTACTACATCTTTCGGCTTTTTGCAAAGGGAAATTTGGGGGCGTGGGGGTTGAGTGTGATTCTAAGTGTAGGTCAGACGTTATTTTTTTAGCCGATAATAATTGCTCTCGTTCAGGTCATAATCTGTTTCAAGATATATGAATTTCCCATCCTCTGATACATGGATATAGTCCGTTAAAAACATATCCAGCAAAAAAAAACGGTTTTCCACAATAACCTCGAATATGGTAGTCGTAGGTTTATTCGGGTTTTGAGACCTACAGGACAAGTTATTTAGTAAGTCCTGTTTTAAGCACTTTCCCATCATGTCGCCTGATAATTACTTCATATGTCACACCCATAAAACCATCTGGAAGAGTTCCTGTTACATGCCATATGTTTCCAAGCTGAGGTTTGCTTGTAACAAAAGGCCTATCCAGTAAAACCGCATCCCCATATGCGGCAACCAAGACAGCTTCCGCAATCTTTAATGCTATTTCCTCATCCGGAACCGCATTCGCAGAAAACGGAATGCCATAAATACCCCAGATAAACTGAAAAACATTCACAAGTAAAAGAATAATAAGGAATATCATTTTTATTTTGTTTGTGTCCACAGAATACACCTCCATCTCAACGAGCCGCAACGCCAATATCCACTCTCGAAAATAGAAAAGATATTTCGGTCAAGTATTCTTGTTCTTGCTCTGCCTTGGGCATAATTTCTAAAAGCAAATTGTACTCAAAATCCCCTTCTCCACAATCAAATAATTCCTCATACAATATCTTCATATAGCTATTTTCTTCCGATTCTTGCAAGTCAAAATTCAAATTGCCTACCAAGTGAAATTCAAAAATTTCCTTTGGGCGACAAAGGGGATGCACTTGCACCTGTACTGTGTTTTCTTTTATCTGCAAAAATTGAATCTCAGCATCATGCCTGCCAATCATCGCCAATGATTTTATTGCCGGTAGATAGTCGCCTTTGCGAATATTTTCCGCATGGCGTTCAATTTCAGCAAAGCCCCGCTTCATTGTAGAGTCAAGAATTTTCCGAAGTTTGCTCAAACCATTGTAGGTTTCTTCATCCAGCTTTCTTACACGTCCGTCTTTTTGAAAAATGAGGTTTTTTGCTTTAGCTTCTTCAAAAATGCCCGATTTAAAAGTTTTTTTGATATGTTCCTCATATTCCTGTGAAAGTATATCTATATTCCCATTCATTAAGGAAACATCAACAAAAGCTTCCTTAAATTCCTCGACAAAACTTTCATACGGTTCGCAACCCACAAAACTATAGAAATTCCATCCATCTACTAAGCTTTTTGTCATGATTCTCATATAAACATTTTCTCCATGAATCTAAAAAAGATGGCATTATGTATCGCTAAACCGCTGACCTTATCGCCATTCTAACTCGTTTTTCGGATTTTGAGCATTCCCTCCCTTGCCAGCCGTACGGCAAGGGGAGCTTCGGTAGTCTGACACGCTTGATGGCGGCTATTTCCCTTCCTTCACACCCTTTGCGCCTAAAACCACCCCGAAGGTACCGAGAAATATTTTCAAATCGGCAATAAATCCAAAATTTTCGGCGTATTCTCCGTCAATAATGGCCTTTTCATTTATGGGGAGCTCATCACGTCCGCGAATCTGAGCCAACCCGGTTAGTCCCGGAGCCAAGGCATCGGAACCATTGCCGACCCTCAGATTTATTAGGTCAAACTGGTTCCAAAGGGCGGGGCGGGGACCTATAAAGCTCATTTCCCCTTTGAGTATATTTATAATCTGCGGCAATTCATCTAAGCTGGTCCTCCGCAGAAAACGTCCGGCCTTTGTGATGTAGGTATCAGGGTTTTCCAGCATATGTGTAGGCATATCACTAGGGGTATCTATGTACATGGTACGATACTTGTAAATCATAAAGTGGCTTTGGTTTTTTCCTGCCCTTTTTTGTTTGAAAAAAGCTGGTCCGGGAGAATCTGCTTTTATTGATATGGCTAAAATCAGAAGCATTGGGAGCAAAACAGGCGACAAAAGGATTATGCCCAAAATATCCAACATCCGTTTAACTGCTTTATACATAATGACTCCTGCCCTTATTATTTTTTGTTTATATTCCCTGCCGATTGACATAACAACACATTTGCATTATACTATGAGAAATTTGCGATTGCAATAACAATTAAAGGGGAGGTCGGCAGCTCTTGAAGAATAGAATTAAGGGAAACCTCAGGCGTGTGGTTTTTTGTCTTTGTGACTGTATTTTTATATCCCTTGCCTATATAGCCGCAATCTCCCTCTTTTCGTATTTAGCCCTCGATCAGCTGCCGGGGCCGCGCCAGGGCTACCTCTCTGCCTATGTGTATAGTATACCGTTTCAAATTTTAGGCGTCATTCTGTTTTTTATACCGCTGGGCCTGTACAGGGATATGTTACGGCATATTTCACTGCTTGAGCTCCTGCGCATGTTGATTGGATCGGTTTTTGCAACATTAATCCCATATCTTGCTATGGGATATTACATGGTAAGCAGTTATGATAAAATGGTTTTGACCAACCCCGATATTCTCCGGTGGCCGCCCCCTATTATTCTTGTAACAGCTTTTTATCTGTTTATTACAATGACAGGGTTAGTCAGACTTTCCCCTGTTATTTGGAAATCAACGCACAGGTATTATAATTGGCTGAAATGGGGACACGACAAGAGAGTGCCTACACTGATTGTAGGCGCGGGAACTGCCGCAGCCGCCCTGCTCAAGGATTTCCAGTTGCAGGGTAAGGACTGCCGTTATTTAGTCGTTGGAATTATCGATGACAATCCTGGCAAGCACAACAGGAACATCCGGAGTGTGCGTATTTTAGGCGGCTCGGATATGATTCCTAATATAGTAAAAAAACACGGTATAATGGAAATTATAATCGCCATACCCTCTGCTACCCCAGATCAAATGCGTAAGCTAATTTCGGTTTGCGCCCCCACAGGATGCGCCGTGCATACCATGAAAAAGGTCACCACCATTGAGGAGGCAAAGGTTACGTCACTGCAAAATCTAGACGTTTCAGACCTTTTATGGCGAAGGGAGGCGGTTTTGTGCCCGAATGATATGGCAAGCTATATCACCAACAGATGTGTGCTGGTTACCGGGGGAGGCGGGTCCATCGGCTCGGAGCTTTGCAGGCAGATTTTAAGGTTTGATCCTCAAATGTTAGTCATTTATGATTTCTACGAAAACAATGCCTACGATCTGGCACAGGAGCTGCGGATCAGGTATCCTGATAAGGCTGAAAATGTTGTTATCCGCATAGGCTCTATACAGGATAAATGCCGGCTGGATGAGGTTTTCGCTGAGACACGCCCATCTGTTGTTTTTCACGCGGCGGCATACAAGCATGTGCCTTTGATGGAGGAATGTCCCGAATTAGCTATAAAAAACAATGTGTTCGGGACATACAACACAGCCCTTTGCTCTCAGAAGCATTCGGTGCGACGGTTTGTTATGATAAGCACAGACAAGGCCGTCAACCCCACAAATGTCATGGGTGCCTCAAAACGCCTGGCGGAAATTATCCTGCAATCCATGAACGGAAGGGGAGTTGAGTTTGTTGCAGTGCGTTTCGGTAATGTTCTGGGGTCAAACGGATCTGTGGTGCCTGTGTTCAGAAGGCAAATTGAATCAGGCGGACCCGTTACTGTAATGCACCCCGAAATTATCCGTTACTTTATGACTATTACCGAAGCAGTTAGCTTGGTTTTACAGGCCGGGGCAATGGCAAATGGGGGTGAAACCTTTCTTTTGGACATGGGAGATCCGGTTAAAATTGTAGATTTAGCGCGTACTATGATTGAAATGGCGGGACTGACACCCGGAAGGGACATTGACATTGAGTTTACGGGTCTGCGTCCCGGTGAAAAGCTGTATGAAGAACTCTTAATTAACGCCGAATATGTCATGCGTACGGACGATGAGAAAATCTTTATAGCAAACGCACCAATCCCGGGGGAGCAGGAGCGTGCGGCTATTTTAATGGAGCTGGAGCGAGTCCTCGCCGAAAAGGGCGATATAAAGGCAAGCATAAGCAAGTTGCTGCCGGAATACACCAGGCATGATATTGCCTCAGAAGATAAATAAATGAGATAGGGTACGGTATTGGAAAAGCCCAGCACAGCCATCATTGGATACGTTTCATGGGATTACATGCGGTGAATCTTGGTCCTTACATTATCGAAGAAGGTGTGTCCTTCTAAAACAATAAATCGCGCAATTTGCTCTGAACGGCTGATTTCAACCCTCTCCCCCGCATTTAGCCTGACCGGGGGCTGACCATCGACAGAGAGGTAGGCTTCCCTTTGGTCGGCCTGAGTGGGGTGGATTGCCAAAACCCTGTCCGGTGACAATACAAAGGAATGGGCAAAAGCTGTGTGGGCGCAAATTGGGGTAATGATCATAGTGTCCAATGCCGGGTCAACCACAGGGCCGCCCGAGGACAGCGCGTAACCCGTAGACCCGGTGGCAGAGAAGATAATTGCCCCATCTGCCATAAATGACGCCAACGGACGGTCTTCAATCCTAATATCAAGTGAAATAGTTTGAACTGTTGCACCTCTGTGAACAACAATATCGTTCAGCGCATCCTGCTCCGATAGAATCTGTGGGCCTTTCAGATGCGCCGCTTTCAGCGTCATTCGCTCCTGCACGGTAAAATTGCCGCTGGCAATTTTATTAAGCTCATGTAAATCAGCTGGCTTTATCTGAGTTAAAAATCCGGTGTGACCCATGTTAATGCCCAATACCGGGACATTGTACGGCAGGGCAGATCGTGCGCAACGCAACAGGGTTCCATCTCCGCCGAAGCACAGAACGGCCTGCGCCGAGCAGAACGCATCCTCAAGCGGGGGGCATGGCAATCCAGGTATCGGCGAAGTGTCAGTGCCGCAACAGACAAGCCCCTGATCCTCCAGAAGTCTGCAAGACTCTCGGGTTACGCGGAAATCCTTATCTCTCTCAGGGTTGGGGAATAATACAATTTTTTTCATTTTCCACCTGCCTTGTTTCAACGGTTAGCCTTATACTGCATTTGTCAAGCACAAGCTGTTAAAGCTTATAACTGTTTTTTATCAGCGAACAAAGGTTGAAGGATATGCTGTTTCTCAGTTTCTCATCTCCGGCATGGCATAAAAGGTTGTTTATGCCGTGAGCCAAGGCTTAGTTTTTCCGCTTTGCCTCTACATCCCTCTTGTTAATTTCAGTGGAGCTATCTACTACATATTGTGCCACGCTCCTTAGTGTTTTGTCAAGCCTAAGCATGAAAAAAATTAATACCGTTCTCCCTGCAGTTCCCTATGAGCAGCTTCTACGACCGCCCTAATCTTTTCCTCTGACAGATCATGCTTTTCTTCCTTAGGCATTAAATACGCTAGAAATTCAATATTCCCCTTTGGGCCTTTGACTGGGGAAAAATCAAGCCCGGCAGTGTGGTATCCCAGTGTAAGGACCTCGGCGCAAAAATTACGCAACACCTCAAAATGTACCTGAGGGTCCTTTATTACGCCGTTTTTACCAACCTGCCCCCTCCCTGCCTCGAACTGAGGTTTTATCAGACAGATTATTTCCCCGCCTTCCTTCAATAAGGCTATGACCGAAGGCAAAACTAATTTAAGGGATATAAACGAAACGTCTATAACAGCAAAATCAGGTACTGCCCCAATGGCCTCCCTTGTAAGAGTGCGAATATTAACACGCTCCAGGCTTGTAACTCTTTCATCGTTGCGCAACGCCCAAGCAAGCTGGCCATACCCAACGTCTACCGCCGTAACGTGCGATGCTCCATTTTTCAGAAGGCAGTCGGTAAATCCCCCGGTTGAAGCACCCACATCCAGGACACGCATACCCGCTGGGTCAAAACCGAAAACCTCCAGAGCTTTTTCCAGCTTCAATCCGCCCCGGCTAACATAGGGGTTGGTCTCGCCGCGTATCTCAATACAAGCCCCCGTACCAACGGCATGCCCCGGCTTGTCTTCCCTCTGGCCGTTAACATATACCGTACCGCTCATAATCAAGCCCTTTGCCTGTTCGCGGGAGGTACAAAGCCCCCTTTGTGTGATAGTTATATCCAAACGCTCTTTCTTCATACTAATTCTCTCTTCCAGGTCCGGGCATCCACGAGAAAGCAACCCGCGATGCCTGTCCAGTTTTTTGCCGCAAAAGCTGTATGCTTGAATTGTACAACAGGACTTATCTTGGCGCAAGGGCTTTTTTAATCGGGGATCGGGCCGGATGAAGAAAATGATTGTTATATTTTCCTTCGCATATGGGGATAATACCAACCTCTAAGCAAATAAAGCGCAAAGAGGTAACGCAGGATGAAGATTTCATTTTCGCCACCGGATATTACTCAAGCGGAGATTGAGGCAGTAGCCGAGGTTCTACGTAGCGGCTGGATTACAACCGGGCCAAGGGTAAGGGAGCTTGAAGAACGGCTTGCAGAGTATTGCGGAACACCAAGGGCGGTCTGCCTGAATTCTGCAACAGCCTGCATGGAAATGGCCCTGCGGGCATGGGGTATTGGACCAGGTGACGAGGTAATTACCTCTGCATATACCTATTCTGCAACAGCGGCTATCATTTGTCACGTTGGGGCCACACCAATATTGATAGACACAGAAAAAAATTCATATCACATGGACATTGACCAAATAGAAAAGGCAATCAGCAGAAAAACGAAAGCCATACTGCCTGTGGATATTGGCGGGGCTATGTGCGATTATGAACGGATATTGGAAGTTATGGAAGAGAAAAAGGGCCGGTTTAGACCTCAAAACGACCAGCAAGCTATATTTTCCCGCCCTATTATACTAGCGGATGCGGCACACAGCTTCGGGGCGAGCCGCAAAAATAAAAAGAGCGGAAATGCCGCGGATTTCACAGCGTTTTCTTTTCATGCCGTGAAGAATCTTACAACAGGGGAGGGCGGCGCGTTAACTTGGCGTCATCGGGACGGAATAAATCCTGAGGAATGGCACAGGCGTGTTAAGCTTTTATCCTTACACGGCCAGACTAAGGACGCATTGGAAAAAAACAAGACATTGAGTGAATGGGAATATGATGTGGCTGGGGCATATTATAAATGCAATATGACAGATGTAGCGGCAGCTATTGGCTTAGTGCAATTTGCACGCTATGAGAAGCTGCTGAAAAAAAGGAGGGCAATAGCGGAGTATTACGACAAACGGCTATCAGAAAAAGAGGTAACGGCGTGGCAGCGCGATGAACGGCACGGCCAATCCTCCCGTCACCTATATTTAGTCCGTTTGCCGGGCAGGGACAGAGAATCTTGTAACAATATAATGAGAAGGATGGCGCAAAAGGGTGTGCCGTCTAATGTGCATTTTAAGCCGCTGCCATTGCTGACAGCATACCGTGGCATGGGCTTTCGCATAGAGAACTGCCCCAATGCCTACGATTCCTACAGCAATACAATCACACTGCCGCTGCACACCGGATTGACCGGGGACGAGGCAGAGTATGTTATGGATGTATTCATCAATGAGTCCGGGGTTTAGCATGAGGCTATACGCATGGGACTATTTGCCTGATTTTGTAAGGAACGAGGATGTTAGGCCGTATTATGACATACTATTTAAAAAGCGAAAATCATTAGCAGTGAAGAGGGGAGCGGATATTTTTCTTTCTTTACTGCTGATAGTTGCACTGCTTCCGTTTATGCTCGTATTAGCTGTGTGGATTCGATTGGATTCAAATGGCCCTGCATTGTTTCGCCAAATCCGCATTACGCAATATGGTCGTGAGTACAAAATTCTCAAGCTTCGCACAATGACGCACAGCCCACCCGGCGATACGGTACAAATCACGATAAATGGCGACCATCGGCTTACTAGGGCAGGCAAGCATCTAAGGCAGCTTCGTTTGGATGAGCTGCCGCAGCTATTTAATATATTGTCAGGGGATATGACATTTGTAGGAACCCGCCCCGAGGTTCCGGAATACGTCAAGCACTATACCAAAGAAATGATGGCAACATTGCTGATGCCGGCGGGACTTACTTCAAAAACCAGCCTGCTCTACAGGGATGAAGCTCTCGTGCTTGAGGACGCTGGGGATGCAGAGCAAAAATATCTGCTGAAAATATTGCCGCGAAAAATGATGTGCAACTTAGAAAGCTTAAAAAATTTCAGCCTATGGTCCGATATTACAACAATGCTGAGGACTGTTTTCCCTCTCTGTCAACCGCGCTGAAGCCATTGCTATGCCCTTCTCATACGTCTTTTCAGAATAAGCAATTCCGCGGCAAGGCAAGCAAGACAAATACACCGCACAAAATCAGCCTGCCGATAAACACCGTATCACCGTCCGTATACGCTCTGGCCGAGCCGATGATTTCGCCGTTTTTCACCGCCTTCAGCACAACGCCTTTTTGGTATTCAACAAGCAACTGCGCAAGAGTTTGCGTCAGCGGCTGTATGGTAAAATTGCTGTTCAGTTTGCAGACGCAGTATTTCGGCGGCATCTGATTCTACGGATTTTTGTATTTTAATTTTGTGCTTCATACCTCAAAATCCTCACTCTTGAAATTACTGTAATACCGTCCCTTAACCGCCGTGAACTTTAACACACAGTAATCCGGATCGCTTACGCCTTGCGAGTAATATATCGTGTCGCCGCTTTCCCAAATCATTTCCTTGTGTTCGGCATCCTCCATGACTTCCACCGTTCCGAGCAGCATTACACCTCTGAAAAAGCGGTTGTCGGTGAAGTACAGACAAGCCTTCGGGTTTTCACGAAACTGCGCCACCCTCATTGATGATGTATTGGTGGATAGATAAATATGCCTTATGCCGTCCCGCTTTCTCGGTTTTAGCATGGCTTTTGTGTTCGGGAAGCCGTCGCCGTCAACAGAGCTAAGATGGCAGATTTTTTGCTTGTCGATTAAGTTTCCAATTGTTTGTTCGGGATTACGCATCATGCTCTCCCTCCCTATATGCGACCGCATCAACTTGAAACAACAAGTCTTCATGTGCGAACGCAGTTTGAATTGACTTTCGGGCGGGATATTTCCCATTAAATCGTTCTTTTATTACTTTTTCCATTGTCGGAATATCCCATATATTTTTGAACAGAGCATCAAACTTTACAACCGATTCCAAGGTTAATCCAACGCTATTTAACCGCTCTTCTAAGTGATTGAACGCACCGTTAATTTGCTCCTCGATTGTTCCGCCGAGATTACCTACACAATAGCTTGTGTAAACAAAACCCCCGGCTTCTATGATACCGGAGTGTGCCCACTCCGTGTTTATATCGCACCTTGTGATTTTTAACATATTGGTAACTCCTTTTTCTTTTATCTCAATTTTCTTGTTCAATTCAGCGTAGTAGGCTTCCATTCCGAATCGCTTCGCTTTATCCATATCTTGAAACTGTTTTTTCTGCGTCACGCATGGTTGTTTGCCTCCTTTGCTATAATTACACGGCCAAACCCTCAATAGTGCCGATTAACTCTTTTTCGCTCTCACGGTCGCCGGCAAAAGGATAGGCAAGGCATATTTTATTGAAGACTACAAGGCTCTTTTGGGCTTTTTCGTTGTTTTGCGAAACAAGTTTTTCGTAAGCATACATCAACCTATGTTTGGATGGATGCGTCTTACTTGCCGCTATATATTTTTTGAGTTCCGGGGTAAATAGACGTTCGATCTCGTCCGGTCTTTTTTCGCCTATTATTTCAAGAAACAATAATTCACAGCGGGTTTCGTTTTTGAGCAATTCTATGAGCTTGTCGCCTTTGTTGAGGATGGTTTGGGCGAAAATTTTGGCTTCATCAAATTTATGGCAGTCTATCAATCGGGCCAGTCCCATTGTGGCGATGTTAGCTGATAAGGTGTCGTTGAAATCGTAATTTTCCGGGAAAACAAACCATTCTTCGGGCAGGTTTTTCGCCCTTTCGCCCGAAGAAATACGTGCGTTTGCGGTGAGCAAGAGCCAATTTGCCTGCCGGGTCCTTTCGCTTTTCGTAAGAAAAATAACATTGTGGCCGTCTGTGACAATTCCGCCGATTTTCAAAGGAAGTATGTTCATCAGTCCCAAAAACACTCCCACTACGGCAAGTGTGATGAAAATATCTCCCGAATATTGAAAAGTATCTTTTGTAAGCAGAAAAACTGCAATGAATATACCGCTTGCAATAAAATTCATAAGCCCACCGCCGAGGTAATACAACGCAAAAGGGTAGGTGTTGTTCGTGGGCTGAGGCGGCGACATGAGACATTGCCCGCCCGCTCCCGCAATGGAGAACCTCCCCCATGTCAACTTGCCGTCTTGCCTGCTAATCATTATGCTGCCAACTCTAAAAGAAGTGAATTTATAACCGCTTAGAAGTCCGGCGATTAAATGCCCCGCCTCATGCAAGATGATATGCAGCATAAAGCCGATAAACAATGATGCAAGTACCGGCAACAGAGCTAATAGCTCCATACCGAGCGAAGAACCCTCGGCGGCGGCATCCACTCCCGCATTACGTTCGTTGATATAGACAATCACAAGCCCCAATACCGCACAGAAAGCATATGGCAATAGACTTTTTAGGCTGATTTTAGTTTTTTTCTTTTTCATTTCTTAATCCCTCACAGTTTACAAACTACATGTTTTTATCGAACCACTCATCAAGAAAAGCTACTTGCTTCTCTGTGTGAAACCAATGCTCCCCGCCTTCTAATACAGATAAATCACAACCAAATTGTTTTGAAAAATTTTCCACAACAACCCTTTCGGTTAGGTTATCCTCCGAGCCGTAAAGAACCGTTGTCGGTACATTCCATTTTTCAATAGGATTTTCCCTCACATAGCAATAATAATCCCAATACAGTGTTTCATCCATTGGCGTTGGTATTTTCCGTTTTTTCTTTAGCAGTTCCTCGCTGATGTCAAACAGCTTCATCATATTTTGCATTAAGCGTTCCATGTTAAGTATGGGCGAAAGGAACAGACACTTTTTAATTGGCAAGGTTTTATACGCAAGCAGACTGAAATAAGCACCCAAACTGCAGCCGCACACACTAATATCGTTCCAACGCTGATGAACATAGCACCCGATGACAGCAAGGTCATTAACCCCATTCCAAACCATACAGGGATAGTTCTCATTTTTGCGGTCGCCGTGTTCGGGGAGGTCAAAGCTAAGAACCTGATAACCTTTTGGGAACGCCTTATTAGCAAAGTCTTGTGCGTCCTCTTTGCTTGCCATTTTTCCGTGGACATAGATGTAAACCTTGTCTGATTCATCACCCCATATGATGGCAGGGATGCCTTCGATTTTTAATGATTCTTTCTTCATATTATCTCCAAATCAAGTTATATTTCGCTCAAACCCTTTGTACCGCGTTCCTTGAAAAGTCAGCCTGCCCGTATCGCCCTCAACAAGCATACCGTATTCCTTATCCGGCACCTTTAGCTCCATTCTGTCGCCGCTTTCCACTTCAAAGGTTGCAAAGTACGTTGTGGATGATGATGTATGGTTCACGCAAATTGATGCTTTTTCCTATCCATGAAAGATTCATTCTATGCTAAATCTTCCGGCTTTTGTGCCAACGGTGGTATAATCCGCATCTTACCTTTTGCACCGCGAAAGCTCCAGCTTCGTGTTCATTCAATGCCTGTTTTTCCACATGACATTCCCTATAAATATACTGAGAAGCAGCATCGTGATTATCATTGAAGCCGTAAGCAATAATCTTACTGTATCAGGAAACAATGGATTGGGTGCGGCAAAAGCAACTGCCGGGGCAAGGAGAACCAAGCATATGGCGGTTATGGACTTAACCTTGCTCTTGGTAATTATCGTAAGCAATGGAAGTATGAGTAAACCGTTTATTACCCCGCGTAAGAACGGAATCGAAAATAACGGATAGAATATTCCGGCGATGTTTTCTCCGTGTGCCGCTTGCATCCATGCGGTTTCTGCATAGAACATACGGTATTCCTCGAAATTTCTTTGCACAGTGAGTAAAAATATTATATATGTTCCCGCAACGATCAACCCGCCAATCCCTATTTTTATCACAGTATCTTTGACCTTGGGATTTTCACGTTTATCGACAATTTCAACCATATCCTTATTATAGAAAAACTTCACCATCAGCGGTATCGCCGTCAATAACGAAACCAGACCCGGTATCGTGATTAGCATAAAATCATACCACGGCATACCATGCGCATCGGCCGATTCCGCTCCCAAAGCCTGCGGCACAAAATACACCACGAAAAACATTACGCACAGCAGACGGATGGACAGTTTTTTTCGCCCAATATTCGCACGTCGAATTATGTAATAAGCGGTAAAACAGTTCCATATTATTGGCAATAGCATAGTAAGTGTGGATGCTATTGTTTGAGTTTCCATTATCTGCTCAGATATATCAGTAAACGCCTGTGAGAAGGGCATAAACCCCATTACAAGAATATACACAGCACCGTATATAACGACGCATAGCATAAACTTTAGGAAATTTATTGCCGATTTCCTCGTTAGGCATTTATCCATGATTAACCCCTCCTCATCCGTTTCCGGAGTACAACAAACGCCGCCGCAAGACAGCCAACTCCGAACAATCCGCACAGGAGCAGCATAATCGGCAGGCTTATGTCCAACCCGACAAGCCCTAAATTCTCCGCCGAGAAAATTTCGTCCAGTAAAACCTCGCGCCATTCTCCTGTTATATTCAACCGCTCGAACGCATCGCCGAGAACCACTTGCTTGAACCATATAGTAAGGTGTGTATACGGAAGCAGCGAGCCGACTTTTGCCGTTCCCTCGCCCAAGTTGGAGTAGGGCATATAAATCCCGCATAAAAACCCGAAAAATGTCCCCGCAATGCCGCTTATAACACCCAACGCCCCGCTAGAACGTATAACGGCGGTAATCAGCAGCATAATCGCGCCGCTGATTGCAGAGGCTGCCGCCAATACCCCAAACCCCGAAAACAATGTGGCGGCGGTGATGAAGTGTCCGGTCAAAATCCCAATCAGCAACGCCGCTCCGCACCACGTCAAGGCGTTCAGCGTAAAAGACACCGCAAATCCGCCTAAAAGATACGAAACAAGCAGTTTTCCTGTTGTCAACGTGGTTAGCAGGAAGTTGTCAACCCGGCGGGATTCAAAGTCTTTTGCCGCTGTGATGAACGCACCGAGTGACAGCGACAGCGAGTTTAGAATCAGCACCCCCGCCATCATTTGCAAGTACACAATGAAGTTGACGTCAGAGTTCGTCAACCCCGAGCCGCTTTGCTCAAAGCCTTGCATGAAAAGATTTGCGATAAAGAGGAAATACAGCGCAACCAATATGATAGAGGACAAAAACGAGAAGAAAACCGTTGCCTTATCCCGCAGAAACAGCCGCATATTGCGCTTGGTGAGTTCAAGAATTTGTTTCATTTTATAAAAATTCCTTTCTTCCCAAATTGGGGCAAGAGTGCGTGCAGTGCAAGGCGGCAAGCGCAGAAAATGAGGGAGCATACTTTGTGTATGTGACCGAGTTTTCAAGCGAAGCCAACGAAGCAATGTACGTGCTATTGTTCCAATTTTTCGCCTACGGCATTTAGGAACACATCATCCATCGTCCCCTTTTTGGATTCAAAAAAGCGGATATTACTGCGATTTTGGTGCAGAAAATCAATGGCTTCCCCGGTATCGGCGACTTCTTTTGTATACGCTGCTCCCTCATTCGGGGTAATCAGCAAGCGGTCAGAGGAATACTGCGATTTAAGCTCCGCAGGGCTTCCCTGCGCCGCTTTCTTACCCTTGTGAATGATGACGACTTCATCGGCATCAGCGGTTTCTTCCATATAGTGCGTGGTCAAAAAGACCGTCATGCCTGTGTTTTTGCGAAGATTGTTCACCACGTCCCAGACCTGCATACGGGTCTTGGGGTCAAGCCCGGTTGTCGGCTCATCGAGGAACAAAATCTCCGGCTTGCACCACAACGCACGGGCAATTTCCGCCTTTCTCCTTTGACCGCCGGACAATGTTTTTACCCGCTGTTTGAGAAAGCCTTCCATTGTGAGCAGGGACACGATTTCATCAAACCGCCGCTCGATTTCGGCTTTGTCTTTTAAGTACAACACGCCGAATAGCCGCATATTTTCAGCAACAGTAAGGTTTTCGTCAAGTATGTTGTCTTGGAACACCGTGCCGATTTTGTTCTTGAAATCAGCATAACTCCCGCCGTCGCCATAGACGATTTCGCCGCCGTCTTTGGCAAGCAGTCCAATCAACACGTTAATCGTGGTACTCTTGCCCGCGCCGTTCTGTCCCAAAAAGGCGAACAGACTGCCTTTCGGCACAGCGAAACTCAAGTCGTCCACAGCTTTGACCGGGCCGTAACTTTTGGATAGGTTTTTTACGTTGAGAATTGTCTTGGTCATTGATAGTTTCCTCCCTCGCTCACAAACACAGTTCCCGTATCACGGCAAAGGTACTGCACTGCCGCACGTCCGCTTATCAGTGCGACGGGCAACCCTCCGGGAGGCTGCATACGCTGTCCCGCAAAGTAGACGCCATCCAGTCCTTTGATGACGGCAGGGTAGGTTTTCATCTTCATGTTGGGGAGCATTTCGGTCATCCACGAGCCTTTCCAGTTGTTGCAGTAGCGCTCATAGGTAAGCGGCGTGGCTACGTCAACCACCTCGATTCTTCCGGCGGTTTCCGGCATTTTCGCCGCCAATGCCGCGATGATTTTATCGGCGATAATTTGCTTTTCTTCCTTATATCGCCCGTCCGCTTTGGCTTTCTTCCAAAAGTCATAAGTATCGCCGGTCAGGATTGCCGTCATGGCGGTTTTGCCTTTGGGGGAATAAACCGGGTCGGCGGCGTAATTACTGAAACTCAGGCACTCATAGGTTTTGCTGCCGATTGTAATCGGGGTTTGCGGTTTGAAGTAATAGCTGTGCGGGTATTTGCGCAGGTCGGCATCTATCCCGAGACTGACTAAGGTACACATGGTCGGCTCGGACACCGACCGCATTTCGTCAAGCCAATCAGCTTTGAACTGCACATCGAAAAGGTGATCTATCTGCATGGTGTCGGCGGCTACGATTACAGCATCGGCGGGAAGCGTTTTATCTCCCACTACAACGCCGACAGCCTTGCCGTTTTTGACAACCACCTTGTCCGCCCTTGTATTTAGCAGCAACTCACCACCCGAGCCAGTGAGTGTATCCGCCATACGCTGTGCAAACGGTAAAGAGCCGCCTTCGGGAAAACCGCCGTCACCACGGGTGAGAACTCCCATCGTAAACACAAGCTGTAAAATTCCGCTATTGCCGGTGGTGTAGGCGCGAATCATTTCCCGCAGTCCCTCGTGCGAAAAACGGCTGGCGTACTGCTCCCGCGAAGTTTTAGTACATGCGCTTATTACCCGCATTGCCGGCAGAAGCGAAAAGAGCGTTGACAGAGGCGAGCGAGCCTTTTTCGTCACCTTAACGCCGCGAATGTCGGTTACAGGTATGGATAAGTTTTGGAGTTTTCGGACTTTGGCACAAAGAGCCTTGATTTCCTTTGCATCAGCGGGTGAGAGCGAGAGCCAATGCTTCTCGGTTTGGTCTACATCCCGATAGCACCGAATTGCCGTGCCGTTATGGCCGTATACCATAAACGGCTCATCGGTGCGGATTTTCACGCCGTCATTCAGCGCGCCGACATGATACCATGCTTTGTTAATCGCCTCTTTCGGGTTTGAGCCGCTCAGCCAGTGCATACCGCCCTCAAACAGATACCCGCCGCGCTTCCATGACGTGCAGTTGCCGCCGGGAATAGAGTGGGATTCCAAAACAGTCGCCGAGAATCCGCACTTTTGAGTGTAAATGCCTGCGGACAGTCCGGCGATGCCGCCGCCGATGATGATGACTTTCTTTTTGGTCATTGATTGTTTTCTCCCTCTTTGTTCGCAGTTTCATTTTTCTTTTTTTACACCGCATATAGTATTTGCCAAAATCAGTATAACTGCTATCGTTCCTAAGTAGCCCCACGGAATAAGCCAGTCGATAGCCAAAGGTAATTCAAACTCGTAATAAGTCCCAACTCCCATGATAACTGTTATAATACTGAGACCACAACCCACAACACGACAGAGTTTTTTAGCGTTATATTTTGCCTTATGCTCCTTGCTTTTCGTATTGTATCCCGCAATCAGAAAGCTCCCTTTTCCCATTAACAGGATACTTGACAGCACAGCAAATAGAGCAACAGTCGCCCAAGATACCCAAATCGGTACATCCATTATAGAATCCCCTTTCTAAAATAGATTCGTTATATCGTCCGCTGTACTCCCAACACAACGGAAATATGCCCATACCCCTCATCACCCCCTCAACCCCTTCTTCCTATAAGCAATCACAAACAGCACCGCGAAAACCGCAATATTGGCGGCAATTACCAACAGCGGCTTTGCAAGAGGTGCGGAAAAATCGTTCACGATTACGTTGATTTGCTGCGTGTACAGAATCCCTGCAAATTTTTCCACCGTTTCATTAAAACCCGCAATCATAGGCGTAAAGCCGATGATTACAGCGATGGGCGTAGCCAATCCTCCTGCTGCTTGTGCGTTTTTCGACCACATACCGATTGTCGCACCGAGTAGGATTGAAGCCGCTGTTCCCGTAACAATGACGGTTAGAAACTTCAAGCAATCCGTTCCCGAAAAACCGCCAATCAGATTGAATATGACCGATGTAACCGCCGCCGCAAACAGAAAGAAACCGCCTACGCCGAGCAAATACTGGTGCGGCTTGACACCTGCAATCACGAGAAAACGCAGGCTCCGCGTTTCGATGTCCTCCGCAATCGCACCCGCGACCGCCGTGATAAGCCCCATTCCGGCAAAAATACTCGCCATCATGGTGACAAACATATTCCCCGAAACAGCTTCGTTCTCAGGAATTGTCACAAAAAATGTCATAATCAACGCCACGGCAGGGAATATGATAAACATAATCAGTACCGCAGGGTTCTTGAACATATCCCTAGCTTGTTTCGTAAAAACCGCTTTCATAATCCTCATTCTAATTCCACCCCCGTAAGTTTGATAAAAACAGCTTCCAAATCCGGCGTTGTTTTGTAGGAATTATGCCGTTCGCAAATCTCTGTTGGTACGCCTTGTTCGACGATTTTTCCTTGATGTAACAGCGCGACATGATTGCATAGTTTCACGGCTTCTTCCATGTTGTGGGTGGTTAAAAACACGGTCGAACCGCTGTCGCACAGCCCTTGTATCAGCTTGTGTATGCCTTTCGCCGTGGCGGGGTCAAGTCCGCTTGTCGGTTCGTCAAGGAACAATACCTTCGGCTCATGCAGAATCGCTCTCGCCAACGCCAATCGTTGCCGCATACCTTTTGACAGCGCATTGACAGGCTTTTTCACTGCGTCCGATAGCCCGACATTCTGTAACGCTTCCGTGCCTTTTTTGTGCGGTATGCCGTAAATATCCGCAAAAAGATTGAGGTTATCAAGACAGCTTAAGCGACCGTACAGTCCGTCTGCATCGAGCATAAGCCCTGTTTCAAACAGCGTTGCACCCGTATCGAAACTACCGCCGTCAGCGTCAAGCTGCTTTGTCAGTATGTTGATGATGGTGGTTTTCCCCGCACCCGATGGACCAAGCAATCCGAAGATTTTCCCTGCCTGTGCTTCAAACGTCACATCGGAGAGTACGGTGTTCTTGCCGAAACGCTTGTATAGATTTTTCACTTGCAGAATATTCATTTCTGTTTTTTACCTTTCATTAGAATGAATCTTAATTTTTCTGTTTATACTACACCGTAACAAAAATAAAGTCAAGGAGGGTCTGTATGAATCCGAATCGCTTCAAATCTGACATGGAAGCGGCGTGGGAGCTGCGCGTTCAAACTGATTTCACTCCAGGTAGCCGTGCCCATCATAACCGCTTTGACCCAGGAGTCAAGAAAAACGAAAAAAACGAAAGAAAAAATCCAAAAACCGGAGAACACAGGAGCTGAAGCCGAACAAGTACTGCTTTTTGGTCAGAAATGGTCAAATACACCCCTTGCAAATGCCTTTCCTGCGATGTATCATATGGTCAGATAAGGTCAGGCAAAGGAGGGCGGCACTGTGAGGATGTCGGACATTATTGCCCGGTTCATATACGATGAGCTGGAAGGATGCAAGGGTACTCTAGAGGTTTCTCGTGGTCAGCTTGCGGAGCGCTTCGGCTGTGTTCCCAGTCAGATCAACTATGTTTTAAGCACACGCTTCTCCCCTGAACACGGCTACATTGTGGAAACTAGGAGAGGGGGAGGGGGATATATACGGATTACGCGGGTACGCTTAGCTCCACAAGCATTGATTATGCACGCAATAAACGCCATAGGAGATGAAATTGATGCAAGAACCGCCCAAGCATTTCTTCAAAATTTGACCTCTGCCCTAAAGCCAGAAATTTTACGCGTTATATCAGCTGCTGCCGGGGATCCCGTCATGCGGACCCTGGCTCCGGAGGTACGCGGTGTAATGAGGGCAAGTATATTAAAGCAGTGCCTGCTGGTAACCCTGTCCTGAAAAATATTTTTTCCAAAAGGAGGAGAACAATTATGTACATTACATTTCAAACGCCGACTCCAGGCTTTAGCCACCCTCCATGCCCTGGATGCGGAACGACACTGGCGGCTATCGGCAAGAACGGAAAATTGGGCTGTGCCAAATGCTATGAGCATTTCCAGGAACGCCTCTCATCCTACATCCGCCGCATTCATGGTCCGGGCGTACACAGCGGGAGCATACCTAAAAGTGCCGGGGATGAATTGGTTATCCGGCGTAAGCTGGACAGCTTGCGCGATGAATTAGCCAGTGCAATAGAGGCTCAGGAGTTTGAAGCCTGCGCCCGCTTAAGGGATGAAATCAATGCATTGAGTCCAGAGAACAATCAGGGGAGGGGAACAGCTTGAAGCAGTCTGCCGTTGTAAGCTATCGCATACGCTTAGCACGCAATTTAAGCGGTATGCCTTTCCCAGGAGCCATGAGCAATCAAGATAAAAACAGGATGATACAAAATCTCGGCTCATTTCTTGTGGGAACAGCCGGAAAGAGTGAATTCACTTGTCTGATGCTTGACCAGGAAAATCGTGTAGCTGCACGCGCGCTTATGGAAAAACACAGAATCAGCCCCGAATTTGCAGGACAGGATTCGCCCCATGCGGTTGTGCTGTCAAAGGATGATACCGTTTCGGTTATGTTAGGCGAGGAAGATTCTTTACGTATTCAGGCTTTTGGCGGCAACCTCTCTGAGTGCTATCAAACCGCCCATAGGGTAGAGGTGTTGATTGACGAACGCTTCCCTTTGGCATTTTCTGAAAAACTAGGGTTTCTCACTGCCTGCCCCACGAATTTAGGCACCGGCCTTCGTGCCTCGGCACTTATGCATCTGCCCGGTTTGACCGAAAGCCAGGCAATGCGCAATTTAATCCAGCAGGCATCTTCGGCGGGATTGACCATAAGAGGGTTTTATGGTGAGGGTACTCAGGCGGCCTGGGGGTATTATCAAATATCAAATTCGGTTACGTTAGGACTTAGCGAGCAGGAAATTATCCAAGCACTGACCGATATTGCGGAGCAAATAGACAATTATGAAGGGCAAGCAAGGGAAAACATTCGCAGGAACGATCCTAAAGGCTTTGAAGACAGGCTGTATAGGGCGTATGGGCTTTTGACAAACGCCCGGAGAATTTCCACAAACGAGGCAATGGAGAGTCTTTCGGTACTGCGTATGGGCATTGAGGAATTTCCGCATATCGGCATACGAGATTTAGACACCCTTTCAGGCGACATATGGCCCGGAGCATTAACGGAAAAATATAATTTGCCGGATAACGGTTATCTCCGTGATGAAAAACGAGCAGAATTATTAAGGGAGAGCTTAGTAATAAAATAATGAAATGAGGAAGGTGAAAAGCATGAACAACAAATTTACACAAAAGGCGCAGGAGGTATTGCAGCTGGCACATCAGGCCGCTGCCGATATGGGTCACGGTTATGTGGGTTCGGAGCATCTCTTACTAGGTTTTTTACGCGAAAATGAGGGTGTTGCCGCTCACGCCCTCACACAAGCCGGAGTAGAGGAAAAAACACTGGAAAGAGAAATTATTCAGGCTGTGGGTACCGGAGAAACTCAGGAGCAGCCCTTGCAGGGGCTTACTCCGCGAACAAAGCGCATTATAGAAATCGCGTCCCATGAAGCATCTCGCATGGGTCATAATTATATAGGCACAGAGCATCTCCTTATGGGCATTTTACACGAACCGGACTCTATAGCCTCTCGTTTGCTGGTGACTTTAGGCGTAGACGTACGTAAGCTGTATAACGACATTGTACGTACTGTGGGCGGTCCGGAAACTATTTCAGCAGGAGGAAGTGCGCAGCACCCCTTTATTAAGGAGAAGAAGAAGGACACCCGGATATTGTCACAATTTTCCCGAGATCTTACAGTTGCCGCTGCTGACGGGAGGCTCGACCCTGTAATTGGGCGTGAGGATGAAATCACTCGCATTATCCAGATTCTCTCGCGGCGTACAAAAAACAACCCCTGCCTTATCGGTGAGCCCGGAGTGGGAAAGACAGCTGTTGCAGAGGGTCTGGCACAGCGCATTCATCAAGGCGATGTGCCGGAGAACCTGAGAGACAAACGGTTGGTTTCCCTTGATTTGTCAGGATTAGTTGCAGGCACAAAATACCGGGGAGAATTTGAGGAACGTCTTAAAAGTGCCATGGAGGAAATTAAGGCGGCCCAAAATATTATTATTTTTATTGACGAAATCCACACCTTAGTCGGTGCCGGTGCCGCCGAAGGGGCTATTGATGCGGCGAATATTCTAAAGCCTGCCTTAGCGCGGGGCGAGATGCAGGTCATCGGGGCGACAACCCACGAGGAATACCGGAAGTATATTGAGAAAGACAAAGCCCTGGAACGCCGTTTTCAGCCGGTTACGGTAGGGGAGTCAAGCCCTGAGGAAACAGTTCTAATAATAAAGGGCCTGCGTGATAGGTACGAGGCACACCATAAGGTTTCCATTTCCGATAATGCCATAGAGGCGGCAGTAAGCCTGTCAAGGCGTTATATTGCCGATAGATTTCTGCCCGACAAGGCAATCGACCTTATTGATGAGGCGGCTTCACGCCTGCGTATGAATACCCTGACCGCCCCGCCCGATTTGAGAAGCTTGGAGGAAAACCTGGAATCGATACGCGCTGAAAAAGATGCCGTTGTTACCGCTCAAAAATTTGAGGAGGCGGCAAAGCTGCGCGACAGAGAAAAAGAGCTTGAAAAAGAACTTGAGGAGCGGCAGCAGGAGTGGAAGCAGACCCAGGGCTCCCACGGCGGGCAGGTAACCGAACAGGAGGTGGCATCAGTGGTAGCCGGCTGGACTGGTATTCCCGCCACAAAGCTGACCGAGGATGAAAGTGCGCGGCTCATGGAAATGGAAAATATACTGCACAAAAGAGTTGTTGGGCAGAACGAGGCTGTGAATGCAGCGGCTCGCTCTATCCGCAGGGGAAGGGTGGGACTGAAGGACCCCAACCGGCCGGCCGGGAGCTTTATATTCTTAGGTCCAACGGGAGTCGGGAAAACCGAGTTGTGCAAGGCATTAGCGCAAGCACTCTTTGATGATGAAAATAACATGATACGGCTGGATATGTCCGAGTTTATGGAAAAACATACCGTTAGCAAATTAATTGGCTCCCCGCCGGGGTATGTCGGCTACGATGAGGCGGGGGGGCTGACCGAAAAAATCCGGCGAAAGCCCTATTCTGTAGTTTTGTTCGACGAAATTGAAAAAGCTCACCCCGATGTGTTCAATTTGCTTTTGCAAATTTTAGAAGATGGCATATTAACTGACAGCCACGGCCGCAAGGTCAGCTTCAAAAATACTATCATCATTATGACCAGCAATTTAGGGGCACGCAACATTACCGAGCCTGGTAAGCTTATGGGCTTTATGGAAGATAGCAGCTCGGGCAGTGACGAAGCTATACGCAATTCGGTAATGCAGGAGCTAAAAAAGACCTTCCGTCCGGAATTTTTGAACCGGGTAGACGAGGTGATAGTATTCCATAAGCTCAGAAAAGACCAAATCCGGCAAATCGCCGAAAAAATGCTTGAGGTTCTCAAGGAACGGCTAGCCGGTCTGGGGGTTGATATGTCGATTACTGCCGAGGCGTTAGACTTGGTTGCCGAGCTGGGCTTTGATCCTGTTTTGGGGGCACGTCCGCTGCGCCGGGCTATTCAAACAGAAATTGAGGATGTTTTAGCCGAAAAAATGCTGCGTGGTGAAATCAAGGGCAATGTAAAAATAAGCACGGAAGCCGGAAAATTGGTCATACAATAAATGGCCGGCGGGGGACTGTGGTAATAGGTTCTAAGATAATCTGTTTCTAAAATCATCATAAGCAAACCTTTTCACAGCGATATAGTCGCCTTCAGTGTTTTTAACGGCTATTGACGGAAGGGGCATACCATTGAATGTGTTATTCTTAACCATAGAATAGTGTGCCATATCACAAAAAATCAGTCTGTCGTTTCGTTTGAGCGGCCTGTCAAACGAATACTCACCGATAATATCCCCGGCAAGGCAGGTATGTCCGCATAAACGATAGTTAAACGGCTTTTCCCCGGGCATTCCCGCGCCTACTATTTCAGGACGGTAAGGTACCTCCAATACGTCAGGCATATGGCAGGCAGCTGAGGCATCAAGTATTGCCGAGTTAAAGTCATTTGCTATAATATCCAGCACAGACGCAACAAGAAAACCACTGTTCAAAGCTACGGCCTCCCCCGGCTCAGCATACACGAGGAGATTGTACTGTTTTTGCAGTCTGTTGATACAGTCAACGAGCTTGTCAATATCATAATCATCTCGTGTAATATGGTGTCCGCCGCCGATATTCAGCCACTTCACATCATGGAGCCATTTGCCGAATTTTTGTTCAAAAACCTCCAGTGTCGAAACAAGAGCATGGGAATTTTGCTCGCAAAGTGTGTGAAAATGAAAACCGCTGATCCCGTCCATAAGCCCGGGGCGAAAATTTTCGAGCGTTACCCCAAGACGCGAGCCTGGTGTACACGGGTCATACATTGCCCGGCTCGCCGTGGAATGCCCCGGGTTGAGGCGGATACCGCATTCATGTCCATTTGCCTTGTTTCTGAAGATTTCCCACTGACTGAAGGAATTGAAGATAATATGGCTGCAAAGCTTGAGGATTTCATCAAATTCGTTCTCTTTATACGCTGCTGAGAAAACATGGTTCTCTAAACCCATTTCCTCAAACCCTAGCCTGGCCTCAAATAAACCGCTGGCGGCTGTGCCGTGCAAATAGCGTCCGATCAATGGGTAAAGGGAAAACATAGAAAAAGCCTTTTGGGCAAGAAGAATCCTGCACCCTGTCCTGTCGGTCACCGTGCGTAAAATTTCTAAATTTTTAATAAGCAGGGCTTGATCAACAAAGTAAAACGGCGTGGGCATAGACTCAAATTTCATAAATGCAACCCTTCTTTAGGCTGACTGTCAGAGGGCAGAGCTGAAACAGCCGTCCGCACAGTCTGCAGAGCCTTAAAGCTTACAAAAACCCCTCTAAAACCTGAAAATAGTATAGCTCGTGATGACAAGATTGTCAAGGCTCCCTTTTGTCACAAACGAAAAGGATACTGAAAAGGGGATAAATGCTCTTGCCAAAATGCAAAATATAGTGTAGTATACTTTTGCGGCAAGGTGGGTGAGGATTTAAGAATGGAGCGGTACGAATTAGAAGCGGCTATTGAGGGCATTCTCTTTGCGGCGGGGGAGCCTGTGCCGATTAAGCGTTTAGCGGATGCTTTGGAGGTTTCAGTAAAGGAAGCCGAAGCAGCTGCCGAGCGGATCGGCTCCCGGCTGAGCTATGAGAGGCGAGGGATCCGCATTACGAAGCTGGACAAGCTATGGCAAATGACCTCTGCCCCCGAGCTAGGGGACACTATCCGGGCTGTTTTAGAGGAACGCAAGCCGCCGCCTATGAGCCGTGCCGCCTTAGAGGTTTTAAGCCTTGTGGCTTATTATCAGCCGATAACCCGGGCGGATATTGAGCGTATACGAGGTGTGGAGTCCTGCGCGACTGTCGCCAGGCTGATTGAAAAGGGGTTGATTGCTGAATCAGGAAGGCTTGACGTGCCGGGAAAACCCTACCTGTACAAAACCACACCGCATTTCCTTCGTGCCTTTGGACTGACATCCTTAGACGATTTACCTAACCCGGAGGATAGTGAAATTGAAGGCCAGCTAAGCATAGAGCAACCCCAGTTGTCTTCGGAGGATGCCGGCAGTGATGTGCAGGAGGGGCGAGCGGGAGGTGAAGACTTTTGATTGGCTTGTCAATTGCAGCCGCGGTTATAATGCTGATTGGTTTTACCCGCTTTGGAATACTCATCACTTATAAACAGGGGCTGCTGCAAATATCCCTGAAAGCCGGATTCTTAAGAATAAATATTTTGCCCCAAAAAAAGCGACGCAGAAAAAAGCGGGTTCCAGGGAAAAATGACCGGGAGAAAGGCGGCAGTTTATTTTTACTTCACAGAAAAGAGCTTGGCAAGGCATTATTTGCATCTCCAACGGTTGTGCGTGGCACCTTAAGATATGCATGCAGATGTGTGCGTATTGACAGGGCAGAATTCAGGATCAAAATTGCGGGGAGGGATAACCCGGCAGGTGCAGCTGTTTTTTACGGCGGCATTATGGCAGTATTGGGGGTAGCAGTACGGCTTGGGGATAAATATTTAAGAATCAAGCGAAAAAAAATTATTATTAGCCCGGATTTTCAATTGGGCAAAACCTACCAGGAGGTTCACTTTGAGGCGTCTATTTCGGCAGGAAGAGGGCTTTATATGAGTTTAGCGTTATTGCTTATTCTATTGAAAAACGCAAAGCAGGCGGCGGGGAAAAGCAGACAGCATAAAGGCCGCCCATTAAAAGCAGATTATTAGAGGCCGCCTAAAGTAAAATTATATTAAGAGAGGGATGTTTTCAGTATGGAAAACCAAAGCAATCTAATCGGCATGATGGGTACGGCATTGAGCAAAATTCGGGAAATGGCTGATGTTAACACAATTGTGGGCAAGCCCATTTCCGTACCAGACGGAACCATCATTATACCGGTATCCAAGGTCAGTTACGGTTTTGGATCTGGCGGCTCTGACCTGGGCGGTGAAAAAAGTGATTTTGCCGGTGGTGCCGGAGGCGGTGTTAATATTACCCCCATTGCCTTCTTAGTGGCCGGAGCGGGCGGAGTCAAGCTGATGCCAGTTTCTCCTCCCGCCGGAAGCACGGCCGAACGCATTATTGAGCTTGTGCCGTCAATGCTCGACAAAGCCGAAGAGCTTGTAAACAAATACAAAAAATCAGACAATGATGAGGATATTGCCTTTTAAGAGCTGATCCTTTTGACAAGCGCAGATGCCGTTTTCTTTTTCGTGCGTTTGCCGGAAATGTGCTGGTGTTTTTTACAATATGTAAGGGCGCAAACTTTAACTTGACAAAAGCACAATTGTGTGTTATGTTATGCAGAGCGTGGCTTTTGCCGCAGCACGGCATTCCTCTGCTGAGTGTTAGTCGGCAAGAATGTCTGAGTTTTAGGAGGAAAAATTATGATGGATTTAATCCGAGCTGTTACTGCAGATCAGCTCAAAGACGAGCCGCCCTCTGTTACTGTGGGTGATACCGTTAAGGTACACGTCAAAATTAAAGAGGGCAATCGTGAACGCATTCAGGTATTTGAAGGCATTGTTATTGCCAAGAAGCATGGAGGAATCAGCGAAACCTTTACTGTAAGACGGTTGTCCTATGGTGTGGGTGTTGAGAAGGTGTTCCCTCTTCACGCACCCAATATCGCCAAGGTCGAGTTGGTACGCCGTGGCAAAATCCGCAGGGCGAAGCTCTATTATCTGCGTGGGCGCGTTGGCAAGCGTGCCAAGGTTAAAATCAAAATCTAAAAATGAATTATTAGGGCAATCGTTGTGCGGTTGCCCGTTTCCCTTTCGATATGGAGGCGGTTGGGTGAAAAGAAAAGTCAAGCTTGACCCGGCATTTGAGCTGTATGAATGGTCACAGACGCTCGTGCATACTCTCTGTGCCGCAGTTTTAATTTTTTTCTTTCCCTTTGGCTTGTTTGATGTAATGGGATCATCCATGCTTGATACCCTTAGCAATGGCGAAACGGTGATGCTCTACCGGTTTCCGTACACTCCTCGTAACGGTGATATTGTCGTTTTTACCCATCGTGGCAGTGATATTTCGGAGGATTTTGAGGAAGGGCGTTCTGAAAACCTGGTAAAGCGAATCATTGGTACAGAGGGAGATTATCTGCGGTATGATGTTGAAAGGGGCGTTCTTTTCCGCAATGATCAGCCGCTGGACGAGCTTTACTTAGGCTCCGGCATTTCAATCGAACGTCTGGGGGGGCTTGCCCAAGGAGTTTTGGTTCCTGAGGACTGTGTTTACGTGCTGGGTGATAACCGGGCAATTTCTATTGACAGCCGTTCCAAGGAAATAGGCTTCGTTTACAAGCGAACGATTCATGGCAAGGTTTTCATGCGAATTTATCCGTTGGAGCGTTTTGGGTTCTTATAGGAGGTTATGGATATGGACAATGCTGAAAAAAAATCGGTTAAAAGGCAGAAGTTTAGTCTTTGCAGGGAGATATTTGATTGGTCTCAGGCACTTTTGCAGGCAGTAATAGCTATTGTGCTTGTTTTTGCATTCGTCGCCAGTATGTACTCGGTTGAAGGGCGTTCTATGCAAAATACCTTGCATCAGGATCAAATGCTAATGATTTCTAATTTGTTTTATACCCCTAAGCAGGGGGATATAGTCATGTTTACGGAATTTGGTATACAAAGGGGTTTCGATGAAAGAACCGGGAAATACTCACCCTTTGTAAAAAGAGTTATTGGGTTACCGGGGGATGTTGTTGAGTTAGATCCGGAAAAAGGGGTTTTAATTAACGGTGAGGGGTTAGATGAACCCTATTTGCCTGAGAATATGAATATTTATTCTTATCAGAGATTCCCGGAGGATGATGGGGAGGTTATCCCTGAAGGAAAAATATTTGTTATGGGTGACAACCGCAATTATTCAATGGATAGCCGCGACCCGGCTGTTGGTCTTGTAGACATGGGCTTTCTTTTAGGCAGGGTTATTTGGCGGGTTTCACCATTTTCTGACTTCGGGCCGGTATGAACATACAGTGGTATCCCGGACATATGGCAAAGACCCGGCGGCAGATGGAAAAGGACCTAGGGGAAGTGGATGCCCTTATTGAATTGGCCGATGCACGGATTGTCAGGGCATCCCGCAATCCTGATTTAGATTCTCTGGCAGAAGGCAAGCCCCGCCTTTTGGTGTTGTCGCGTGCAGATTTGGCTGACCCATTACGTACCAGTCAATGGCGGGAGGTTATTCCCGGCCTGATTGAATGCGTATGCCACAAGCCTGGTGCAGAGAAAACTATTGTTCCGGCAATCAGGCGGATTTTGTCTGATAAAATTTCTAAATACGCCCTTAAAGGTCAGTCAGGCAGAGCGTTAAGGCTGATGGTAACCGGTATACCAAATGTGGGGAAGTCAACCCTCATCAACACATTGGCACGGCGCAAGGCAGCTAAAGCAGAAAACCGTCCGGGCGTAACGCGTGAAAGGCAGTGGTTCCCGGTAGACAACGGTTTAATGCTTATGGACACCCCCGGTTTGCTCTGGCCTAAATTTGAAGATCCCGCTGTGGGTATGCTCTTGGCATTTACCGGGGCGGTGCGAGATGAAATTATAGACTTAGAGTCCTTGGCGGCAGAATTGTGTGTATGCCTTGCCAGGCTGTATCCGCAGTTATTTCAGGAGCGGTATAAAATTATTCCATCAGGTCAGGGACATGAAATCCTAGAAGCCATAGCAAGGAAAAGGGGTTTTTTGATTTCGGGCGGTGAATGTGATTCCGAACGAGCCTCCAGAACAGTTTTAGATGAGTTTAGATCCGGAAAATTAGGTCGTATTTCACTGGAGGTGCCGGGAGAAGAACCAATCGTGCAAAAAGGGGGGCATATCAAACAATGAAAAAGCTGTCTGCACCATTGGAGAGTGCAACCCGCATCAAAATAAATGATTGGCTTATAAACTTAGGATGGACTATAGACGAAAACAGCCCTTTTTGTAATTGCTTTACGGAAAGGGCTAGGATGATTGAGGAAAATAAAAAATTGTCCGGCGGTAAACCGGATTATGTTTTGTATGAAAGCAAGAACAAAAAGCCCATTGCTATTATTGAGGCAAAACGTCCCGGCGGGTGTATGAAGGCGGCATTAACTCAGGCGATTGAAAAATATGCAAAACCGCTGAAGGTTAATATTGTATTCGTGACGGATGGCATCTTCGTTCAGGCGTATCATGTTGCAGACGATGATTATCTGTACTTTAACTCAGAATTGGTATCTGAGTTATTATCAGAGGAAAAAACTCTGGATTTCGCTGAAAACGGAAGCAAACTTTTCAGTGAAAAAAGTATTGTACACACAAAAGTTGAACTGATTAAAAAGTTCGCAGATGCAAATATTATTCTGCGAAAGGATGGACTAAGCGAGGGCAAAGAGAGATTTGGTGAGTTTGCCAACCTTCTATTCCTCAAGCTTATGAACGACATCGAAAGCTACAGGGTATGCAATGGAGAAAAGAGAAGCTTGGATGCAATATATTGCTGGGATAACTTTAAAAATAAACCTGCTGATGAGCTGTATGCTTATATCAACGGCATAGTTTTGAGAAAATTTGGAACGGAGTACAACCAAAGTGAAGAAATATTCAATATAAAGCTTGCCATAAACAAGCCTGAAAACTTAAAGGACATTGTGGATTCTATTTCAACGCTGGGTAATTTATTAGACACAAATTCGGATGTAAAAGGAGATGCTTTTGAATATTTTTTGAAGAATTCTATCAGCGTTGGCACTGATCTTGGGGAATATTTTACACCGCGGCATATCGTTAAAATTATGACTGAATTGCTAGACTTAAAGTTTAAGGAAAAAATATACGACCCTTGCTGTGGAACAGGCGGTTTTCTCATTGAGGCTTTTAAGAATATCAAAAGCAAATGCAAACTCACTGAAGAAAACTTGAAAATATTAAAAAATGAGACCGTATTTGGTAGAGAATTGACCAATACAGCCAAAATAGCCAAAATGAATATGATTATTATGGGTGACGGTCATAATAACATAGAACAAAAAGATTGCCTGGAATTCCCTGTGGATTCAGCCTATGATGTAGTTTTGAGCAACTTTGCATTCTCCCAAATCACGGATTATGGCTCTTACTATAACTTAGATACAATTGATGCAAATCTCGTTTTCTTAAAACATATCTTTGACAGCTTAAATGATACCGGACGATGTGCCGTAGTCGTTCCCGAAGGGCTATTGTTCGACACAAAAAAAGAGTATATTAAAATTAGGAAAATTCTTGTGGAGCAGTCAAAGGTTGTTGCCGTCATTAGGCTACACTCTTTTGTCTTTAGACCATACACCGGACAGCCAACCAGCATCGTTGTCTTTGAAAAAGGCTTGCAAACAGATGATGTTTGGTTTTTTGATGTGGCAGAAGATGGGTTTTTGAAAACAGGCAGCAAAAAGGGACGCAAAAAGATTGCACAGGATGATTTGATTTTTTTGCGCCAACATTGGAAAGAAAAATCAACAACAGAAAAATCATTCTTAGTTTCCAAGGGAAAAATTGCTGGGAATGAATATGTCTTGTCTTTTGGGGCATACCGCAAAAAAGAAACTCCTAGAGATACTATTACGTTAAAGCAGCTTATGGATGGCGGGAAAATTATTATAGGCTTTACCCCGCCTCGTGATGACGATGCAAATTGGTTCGGAGGACATCACCTATGGGCAAAGGGTTCAGATATTACTGATGAAATGTATATTTCACATACTTCTGAAATGATAACAGATATAGCACAAAAGCCGGGCAAGCTCCTGCCTGCAGATACATTGTTGTTCAGCTTTAAGCTTTCTATCGGAAAGGTTGCCATAACAAAGGTGCCTCTGTATACAAACGAAGGGATTGCCGGATTGATTATAAAGGATGAAATCATAAGAAAGTACCTCTATTATGTTCTCCCAACTGTTGATTTTTTCCCTAATAGAGCCGCAAAAGGCAATACGTTGAATTCAAAGAGCATCCCCAACATCAGAGTTCCTTTCATAGATTATATGCACGCAAAGGATATGGTGGAACAATTAGATGTGCTAGAGTCTAAAAAACAACGAAAAATACAGGGTGTCTATGAGGATAGAAAAAAGCAGCTGGAAATCATTCGCAGCATAGGGTATGCAAATAAAAGGGGTGCGATTCATGAGTGAAATTATTTGCGGTGTAGATGAAGTTGGACGCGGTCCTTTAGCGGGAGATACCTACGCCGCTGCCGTTGTTTTGCCGCCTTGCTTTGATTTGCCAGGGCTAAATGATTCAAAAAAACTCAGCAATAAGAAAAGAGAGGCTCTTTTTCCGCTTATCATCAGCCAGGCCACGGCGTATGGTATCGCCTCGGCTAGCGTACAGGAAATTGAAGCATTGGGAATCAACGAGGCTATTTTCACAGCAATGCGCCGTGCTGTTGCCGCTATGGGAATAATTCCGGAACGCATATTGGTTGACGGTAATGCTGCACCTGATTTTGGGGATTTGCATACTGAGGCCATTGTAGGTGGAGATGGGATTGAACCTTGTATTATGGCGGCATCTGTCCTGGCAAAGGTAACAAGAGATAGGTATATGGATAAAATGGATCAAATTTATCCCGGATACTTTTTCGCCAAAAACAAAGGGTACGGAACAAAGGAACACAGGGAGCAAATTAAATCAATAGGATTGTGTTCTATACACCGGTTATCCTATTGCAAGAAAACCTTGGAGGCGTGAAAGCATTATGAATGAACAGGGGAAGAGGGGAGAGCAGATTGCCTTGCAGTATCTGCAAAAAAAAGGCTACGACCCGCTTGAAATTAACTGGCACAGCGTTGTAGGCGAAATTGATTTGATTATGATTGACAAAGAGTATATTATATTTGTTGAGGTAAAGATGAGAAATACCGGTATACATGGAATGCCGCAGGAGTTCGTAAGTAAAAGCAAACAGAATAAGCTCCGCAAAACCGCCCAGGCATGGTTTGCTGCACACCCCGGCTGTACCCTCCAGCCACGCTTTGATGTTGTAGCTATTTTAGCACCAGGCGGAGGATTTGAGAAGCTTCAAATAGAGCATATACAAAATGCTTTTTGATTTTCTGGGAAGGGGAGAGGTATTATGCGTTATGTAAGCACGAGGGGTATCGGAGGATCCATCTCAGGTGCCGAGGCAATACTGCGTGGATTGGCTGACGATGGCGGGCTGTATGTCCCTGAAAAAATGCCGATATTGCCGCTGACATACTTTGAAGATATGAAGGCTATGGATTATCCGGCGCGTGCGGCTTATATATTAAAGCTGTTTTTGCCTGAATTTTCTGATTTAGATCATATCTGTAAAGCTGCTTATGAACGATTCGATGGACACCCTGCCCCTTTAGTTGATTATGGTGAAGATTTGCCGCTCGTTCTTGAATTATGGCACGGTCCCACCTGTGCATTTAAAGATATGGCACTGCAAATGCTGCCGCTCTTGATGAACAAGGCAAGAGAAATAGCTGGCGAAGAGCGTGAGATGTGTATATTAACCGCAACATCCGGAGATACCGGAAAGGCAGCACTAGAGGGTTTTAGAGACAGACAGGGAACAAGGGTATTGGTATTCTACCCGCAGGACGGCGTGAGTGAAATACAAAAGCTTCAAATGATTACGCAGGAAGGCAGCAACGTTGGAGTTTGCGGCATCCGTGGTAATTTTGATGATGCTCAAACAGGGGTCAAGCAGGTTTTCTCTGATGAAAATTTTGCCAAAAAATTGCAAGGAGGCTTTTTATCCTCAGCTAATTCAATAAATTTAGGGCGTTTACTGCCCCAGATTGTCTATTATGTTTCGGCTTATATTGATTTTATTTCAGAAAATCCAGGCAAGACATTAAATATATGCGTACCCACAGGTAACTTCGGAAATATCCTTGCCGCATTATATGCCAAGGAGATGGGGCTTCCCATCGGGCGGTTGCTTTGTGCTTCAAATATTAACTGTGTATTAACAGAGCTTATTACATTTGGACACTATAACCGCAATGTATCTCTGCATACTACAATATCCCCCTCAATGGATATTCTGGTTTCATCGAACTGGGAACGAGCACTCCATCTTCTTTCTGGAGGCAATAGTGAATATGTTAAAGAGTGTATGCTCCAACTGGCTTCATCTGGCAGATACGAGCTGAATTCTGATTGTTTTAATGCGATGAAACTCCACTTTGATGCTCGTTATTGCGATGACGACTACACTAAAAGCTGCATTGCTCAAGTATATGAACGAACCCAAAAAATCATAGATCCGCACACAGCTGTTGCAGTAAGTGTGTTACTTGAAGAAGAGGGTTTTTCACAGAAAGATACTCCTTATATGGTGGTATCCACCGCACATCCCGGGAAATTCCCGGAGGCGGTGCTGTCTGCATTGAGTATTGAGTATAACGGAAATCCGATTGAAGCATTGCAGGGCTATACCGCTATCCCCGCACCCCTATTAGGGCTGGAGGAAAAAGAGAAACGGTTTTTGAGTTCGGTTTCTCCTGATGCTATCTTTGATGTTGTAGAACAATTCGCCAATTGAAAGCGGGTATGTAAATGCAAGACAAATACAGAGTATGGGCTGAAATAGATTTAGATGCGCTTACAAAAAACTATCAAACAGCAAAACGACTTGCTGCTCCGGCGCGTGTTATGCCGATTATTAAAGCCGATGCCTACGGTCACGGAGCGGTTATGGTTGCAAAAGCCCTGATAAACGCCGATGCAGATTGCTTCGGTGTAGCAACCCCGGAGGAAGCCTTTCAGCTTAGGCGGAACGGAATATCGACCGACATATTGCTGCTTGAACCCGCCCCGGCCAAACAGGTTTATGATTTAGTAAAAGCCGGAATTATTCTTTGCGTTTCCGATCTTGAAACAGCTCGCCGGTATGTAGCAGATGCCCCTAATGGAGTCTCATTGAGGGTTCACATTAAAGTAGATACAGGCATGAACCGGCTGGGATTGCCATGGGACCGGGCAACAGGGCAAATTGATACTATTACCAAAATCCCAGGACTTAAAATAGAGGGAATATTCACACACTTTGCCATGGCCGATGAACCGGAGCACACATTGACCCAAGAGCAATACTTTCGGTTTGCCTCCTGTTGCGATGCACTGCAGAAGGCGGGGGTTTACATCCCTGTACGACATTGTTCCAATAGCGCGGCTATTTTATCGCGGCCTAAAATGATGGAAAATTTAGTACGTCCCGGGATTATGCTATATGGTTATAACCCTATTCCCGGCAATCCGGAGGGTCAGGCCCTTTTCCCGGTCTTAACTCTAAGGACAAGTATCATACGTTGTGAGGATCTTGAAAATGGTGATGGTGTAAGTTATGGACATATTTGGCACGCTAAGAGAGGGAGCCGGATTGCTACTATCCCAGTTGGATATGCCGATGGTCTAAATCGGCGGCTTTCCGGCAGAATACAGTTTTTGCTCCATGGCAGACCGGTACCCCAAATAGGACGTGTTTGCATGGATATGTGTGTCTTAGACATTACAGGCTTTCCCGAAGCTAAAAATGGGGATATTGTGACTGTCATGGATGGGAAAACGCAAACCAGTGCCCAGGATCACGCAGGTCTGCTTGATACCATTCCCTATGAGACACTATGTGCTATAGGCAGGAGGGTTCCAAGAGTGTATCTGCAAAACGGTAAAATTATAAAAGAAATCTGTGACATAGATAACGCATAGGCGAAAGGGGATACCGGGCAGTGAGAAGACATATCTTAATATATACGGCGTTGCTATGCCTTGGCTTTTTGGCAGGATGTATCCCTGCCCAGGAGCTTTTGCTTGCACCTCGTCCGGCAGTCAGCGTAAGTAAGCTGCAAAATGAAATTGACAAATTACTTCAAAACGGCTATCAGCCTAGCGTACCACTTTCCGGGAAATACCGCCAAGCTGTGCAAATGTATGATTTAGATGGCGATGGGGAAGACGAGGCTATTCTTTTTGTGCGTGACACAGATAACGAGGGCAGTCATAGGATTTATATTTTCAAAAGGACCGGAAATGAATATGTTCGGTTGGAGTCCATTGAGGAAACTGCCGAATCAATACACAGTGTTGCTTTTTGCGACCTAAGCGGCGGCGGGGAATACGCGCTTATGGTAGGTTGGCAGGTTGGCGACTCATTGCGTTCCATGTCTGTATATGCCCTGAAGGGTGACTCGGTTGTAACCATGCTGTCCGGACAAAGATATTGGTCATACGGTGTTTTAGATATTACAAATGGACAGCATGAAACAGCCAGCCAGGCACTTATGCTGATTTTTATAGAGCCGGAGGAGGGTTCTCCGTCCTTTACGGAGATGTATACGCTCAAAAACGATTTACTTGAGTGCAATGCCTCGGCAAACCTCTCAAAGGGAGTCACTGGGGTACGCCGGGTGCTTGCCGGAACAACTAGGGATGGATACCCGGCCTTGTATGTGACCTGCAAATACCCGGTGCCGGGGGATGACACAGATTCTTCAGAGAGAGAGATCACAGACGTATTTGCTTACCGAAATCAGTCCCTTGACAATATATCAATATCAGAAACAGCAGGCATAAGCGATTACCTTGTTAAAAGTGTGGGTGGTATTTATGCCATGGATGTTAACAAAGACGGCATCGTTGAGTTACCCATCATCAATCCATTGCCGTTTGGCGGTGAACAGGCCGGAGAAGCTAATTCCCTCCATCTAGTCGAATGGGTATCATATGACTCCGGCGGAAATTCGGAGACAGCGTCAAGGAGCCTCCATAACATCCTGAGGGGCTGGTACTTCCGTTTTCCTGATAATTGGCCTGATGATTTCACGGTATCCTCAGAAATAGACAACCGGGCTGATAAGACAGTAATACGCACGATTTTTTCTGTCACGGACTCTGGATTAAAAAAAGTTGATTTTTTGAAAATTACCGATACCTCATATAAATCAAGCAGACCCATTACCCCCCCGAGCGAGATCCTCTTACGGCAGGATGCATCTTCGTTTTTTACGGCTTCGGCAAGAGAGCTGCCCCCCGAATTATCCCGGCATAATCTCGATGATTATACTATAAAGAGTCATTTTGGTATAATGGAACCGGGTTGGAATTATATGCAGACAGAAAATTAAACACAAAGAAAGGCGGAGGATTTTATATGTCAAAAAAAATATTAGTAGTAGAGGATGAGGAAAGCATTCGCAGCTTTGTAGTCATCAATCTTAGCCGTGCCGGGTACAGCGTATTAGAAGCGGAGGATGGTCAGCAGGCAATAGATATACTCGAAGAAAACAATGATATTTGTATTATCCTGTTAGATATTATGCTTCCCGATGGCATAGATGGGTTTGAGGTTTGCCGCCGAGTTAGAGCCAAAACACCGGGAATAGGTGTTATTATGCTGACTGCCCGCACACAGGAAATTGACAAGGTAACAGGACTGATGACCGGTGCCGATGATTATGTTACCAAGCCCTTTTCGCCTACAGAGCTAATTGCCAGAGTTGACTCCCTCTACCGTAGGTGCGGCGGCACCAAGCCCCCCGGCCCTCAGGATGAAATTAAAAGCGGGCCATTTGTCCTATCAATTCGCAACCGCACCCTGGAGAAAGATGGTAGGCGAATCAAGCTTACACAAGTCGAGTACACAATTATGAAGCTCTTCATGGAGAATACAGACAGAGCATTATCTCGTGAAGAGATTTTGGCATATGTATGGGGGAGGGATTACTATGGTGAGCTAAAAATCGTTGATGTAAACATACGGCGGCTGAGAATTAAAATTGAGGACGATACTTCAAACCCTTCATATATCACAACAGTCTGGGGTTACGGCTATAAATGGGGCAACTGATAAAACCGCTCAAGCTTATGCTTGAGCGGTTTTAGGCTATTTGCGGACAGCGAGGTGATTTATTCTCTCCAGTACAGCAGCTTTTCCTAAAATCCGCATACACTCATATAAATCAGGGGAGTTTTCTCTTCCTGTTACGGCTGTGCGCAGAACCATGCAGACATCAGCGACACTGCCCTTCCAGTTCTCCGGGCATTTTTTATAAGTCCTGACATCAGGGCAGAAACCCAGTGATGCCCCTAAGTCTTTGATTTTTTGGAACCACTCGCCTTGCTCATCGTTTGTATCATATATCGGGGCATAGGCAGACAGAACGGCACTGTAATCCTCTGGGGTTATCCCCACAGGAATGATTTCGCGAGGGGAAAAAAGCTCTGGGAAGAAAAAACTTATATAACAGGGGACATCCTTCCATGTGGCAATATCCTTCCGAGGCTTTTTTCCGCCTCGCCCTATGGACAAAATACGCTCACTATATGCTCTGTTACGAGTGAAAAGCTTGTGGAAGCCCTGGTCGAACCTCTCTGCCCAGCCTGCTGTGCCGTTATATACCTGGCAAGCTGTCATTCCGGCGATTACTCCGCGGGATACATCCAATAATTTATCCATGTCAAACAATGAACCCGACCAGCCTAATTTTTTAACCGAAAAGGGAAATGCTTCGGCATCAGCATCAGGGTTTGCCCTCCTCCAGTCATCATAATCGGAGTTAAGCAAAATAGAAATATACTCCTGCAGGGCCTCTTTTGGAAAGCCGTTCTCGGAATAATACCGTAGGGCTGCCTCGGGATCCTTGCGTTTTGACAGCTTGCGCTTAGAGCCATCCTGAGCCTTCATTAGCGGTGCTAAGTGGATATATTTTGGCCTGTCAAAGCCCAGAAGGCCGAAAAGCTGATGGTGCAGAGGGTAAGTCGCTAGCCATTCATCGCCCCTTACCACATGGGTTACGCGCATAAAATGGTCATCGGCGGCATGGGCAAAATGGTAGGTGGGTATACCGTCGCTTTTGAGCAAAACATGGTCAATATCATTCTCAGGCATTTCCAGCTGCCCCCGGCACAAATCGTCCAGAACTATTTTATTTGAATTATTTCCCGGACTCTTGAGCCGTAATACGCAAGCCTGACCCTGAGCAAGCTTATTCTGTATATCCTCCAAGGATAAATTACGGCAGGATGCCCATTTACCGAAGTATCCCAAATTATCCTTACGAGATTGCTGCTCTTGTCGCATTGCCGAAAGAGCATCCTCGCTGCAGAAGCATGGATAGGCATATCCTTGCTCGACTAAGTGCCGCGCGCAAGAGGTGTAAAGCGATTTCCTTGACTGCTGAAAATATGGGCTATAGCAGCCTTTTTCGGATATTTTGTTTTCGGAGGTAAGGAAAACCCCTTCGTCAAAGACAATGCCGTATTCAGCCAGAGTTTGGATAATATCAACGGCTGCACCGGATATTTCCCTCTTGCTGTCAGTATCCTCAAGGCGCAAAAGCATTATGCCTCCAGATGATCTGGAAAGGCGTTGGTTTACTATAATCGGAAACATGCTTCCCACATGCACAAAGCCCGTTGGGCTAGGGGCAAATCTTGTAACGGCAGCCCCCCGGGGTAAGTCACGCTTGGGATAGATAGCTTCCCATTCCGAAAGACTCTTTGTTTCCCTGGGAAATAAAAGCCTGGCAAGTTTTTGTGTGTCCATTATTGAAAAAATCCTCCAATGCAAAAAAATCCTCAATTGCAATCCTGCGTTTTAGCTTCATATGAGGTTACTGGCATTTTAACATACTAGAGTGAGGGTTGTCCAACCTTGATTTCACCGGGCCACAAAAACAGTGAGTGAATTTGTACTTTACTTTCAGTAGGTATTATGGTATGCTTGTCATAAGTAATGAGGATCAGGAGGTTTATCCTATGCGAAAACGTGTTTTTAGTCTGGTGTTAGTATTTGCCCTTTTGATGGTGCTTGCACCGTTTACACATGCTGGGGTGTATGGGGATAATCTTAGCGACTACAACAACCTAGAGTCAAAATACTTCATTTACGATAGCGACCTTTTCATGGGTCCGATTATTCGGTCTGGCGTATCCTACACAGGGTTTGACTTAATCTCGCCGGAAAACTTCAACAAATTCATGAGTCGCATGGATTTGCAATACGAGGCGTTAGTTGATTTGACAGGCAGGGACTTAAACGGCGGAAACAAGGTGAGGATAAGGGATGGAGAAAACCGCTCAGCTGGAGCTATGTTTGTAGAACGGGGTCGTTCTGGTGCTATGTATTCAAACAGTCACTATGCACAATTAAACAGACCCCATGTAACCGATGCAGGTGAGTGGTATTTTGTTGGAGCATCTCACGAATTGGGTCATTTGTTCTGTTGGCCTGGCACAGCATCCAGTGCGGCTGCAAATGTACTTTCTTGGGCCAATTTCGATATAGAAGGTTGGGCGGATATGCTTGCTTTCATCGCAAGCCATGTAAATATCACAGTCAAAGGATATGGTGGTATTTACCATCAAGGAGCCAATCAAACCCCGGCAAATTGGGCTGCTATGAGTAGCGTCACGAGTACAGGGCAAGCCCGTCTCTTTGTAAACTCATTATTCACACCCGACAAGAATCCAAGTACAATAGTATGGACAGACGAATCTTTTGATTTCGGCTATAAGCTCTTACAAAAAGTGTTTCGTAGTTATCATAACGGTTACATACCCCGCTATACCTATAGCGGAAGCACGGCAGAACGCAGGTATCAGTTAGATTTTGTGGATAGGTGTCTCTATTTTGCGGTTGAAGACCCCTATGGGGAGGCAGAACCTGAAGATTTGTACAGATCCACGGGAGTGATGGGCTATAACGAGTTACTTTCCGGGATACCTAGTCTCGGCTTGGATGCCATCATCCGCACGGAAAATCCGGGATGGACTCCCCCTTCACCTGATACATCAACCCCTTCGCCCACACCTTCCCCCGGCACGTCAACGCCTACCCCGACACCTACGCCGTCCCCTGCAACAACCGATGACTGTTGCATTGACTACAGCAACCCATCCGCTGACATCATCGTCAACTCCAGCGGTACGCCAAAAATCAACCTCAGCACTGAAACCCTAGACTTGGGCGGATTTGTCCCTGCTGAGTTTGACATTGGCAACGGCAAAGGTTACAAGGCGGTAAAGGCTGACACATTCGGTGACAAAAAATTCCCCAAACTGCTGAATAAAGGCTTGACATTAAAGCTCAAAAACTCAGGCGGGACAGAAGTAACCTTCCCGGCAATCAACCCCCGACCTAAGCCGAAATTTTCCGTCAACTATGAACTTGCGGCATCAGGAGGGGAGTTCGGGCAATGGGTTCTGGCGGAGAAAAACAGCAGCACAGCTGTAAAAACCAACATACAAATCGGCATTGCCGGACCAAATGCCAAGGGCGTTGAAAATAAAGGCAAAACAGTTGACACCAACGGTTGGGGCAAATTCTACACAGACGGCGGCATTTGTGTTAAGCCAATCGGTGAAAAAAACGGCAAACCTGCCGTTGTGAAGACCACTTACTTCTACCGGGCGGCACCATCGGATGAAGGCGGCTTTACACCTGGCTCAGCACAAAAGAAAATCAAGGTCACAAGCCAACTGAAGCCGACCAAGTACAAACCGGGAGCCAACAAAGCCAAGGCTGACAAGACATATGTCAACGGTGTGCTGTATGCAAAAAAGGCTGAGTTTACGCTGGCCGCGGGTGATCAAGTGTGGCACGGTGCAACGGCTAAGAAAGCAGCGAGTGCGAAGCAGACGGTGGGGTAAGTACTGCCTCCAACCCTGATTTTCAATCCTCCCGGTTTACAGCCCCTCCATTCTTATGCTATACTACATGCAGGCAGACCCCTGAAATTTTTAGTAATGTGGGGCAGTATGACAATGGAAAACATTTTGGCTGTATTAGCTGAAAACGCCGAACTCAAACAGAGAATAGAAGCCTTAGAAAAAGAAAACACACATCTGAAAAGCCTTTCGGAGGGATCCCCTGAAAGGATAGTTGACACTGTGCAGGCACAGTCCGGGCTGTCCATACAGCCGCCGCAGGCCCCCGCATTCGGCAAACGCAATTCCCCTGAAGAAAAAATTAAGATATTCATGTCTCTGTTCCGGGGCAGGCATGATGTGTACGCCAAACGGTGGGAAAGCCGCAAAAAAGGCACCTCCGGCTACAGTCCTGTATGTGCCTATGAGTGGAAGCGCGGAATATGCCAAAAACCAAAAATCAAATGCTCCTCCTGCACTAAAAAAAAATATCTTCCAATTAACCAGGAGGTTATTTCTTCACATTTGATGGGTGAATCGGTTTTAGGGATATATCCTTTGCTAAAGGATGAAACTTGTTGTTTTGTCGTAATTGATTTTGATAAAAATCGTTGGCGCGAGGATGTAACCGCCTTCCGTGAAAGCTGCCGTGCCTTGGATGTGTTTTGCGCGCTAGAACGTTCCCGGTCGGGCAACGGCGGTCATATCTGGTTTTTCTTTGAGCAGCCAATCAAGGCATCAATGGCACGAAGATTTGCAAGTGTGTTGCTCACAAAGGCTATAGAAAGGCAATATAAGCTCGGCTTTGACTCATATGACCGATTGCTGCCAAACCAAGACACTTTGCCGCAAGGCGGTTTGGGTAGCTTAATCGCTTTGCCTCTGCAAAAAAACGCAAGAAAAGAGGGCAACAGCGAATTTGTTGACGAAAATTTTGTTTCATATAACGACCAGTGGGCGTTTTTGGCAGGCGTTAAAAAATTTACAACTGAAGAAATAAGCAGTATAATTGAAAAACACGGCGATTACCAAGAGCTTGGGGCTTTGCGGCAGGATGAGGATTGTGAGCCTTGGAGGACATATCCGGCACAATACCACGATTTATCTCCGCTTTCTAATATTAGCCTTATTATTGCCAATCAGGTATACATCCCGGCGAAAGGGCTTTCAGGGAAAACTATCAATGCAATATTACGTTTAGCGGCGTTCAAAAATCCCGACTTTTATAAAGCTCAGGCGATGCGCCTGTCTGTATACGGAAAACCGAGAATACTCCATTTAGGAGAAGTGTTCGAGCGGCACATCGCACTGCCGCGCGGCTGCTTAGAGGATGTACATGCATTTTTTGAGGATCGGTCAGTGAAGGTTGCAATTCGTGACGAGACCAACCCGGGCAAATCCATAGATGTTGAGTTTAACGGCACCCTGACCCCTCTTCAGCAAAATGCCGGGGTAGCTATGCTTGCCCACCGTAACGGTGTATTGTCTGCCGCAACGGCGTTTGGGAAGACAGTTTTGGCAGCATGGCTCATTGCCTCCAGAAAGGTAAATACACTAATTTTAGTACACCGCCGCCAGCTTTTAGACCAATGGAAGAAACGGCTGACACAATTTTTGAGCATCAATGAGCCTTTGCCTGAGCAACCTAAGGGAAAAAGGCAGCCACAAATCGCAATCGGGGAGATTTGCGGAGGCAAATTCAAAAACTACGGAGTTATTGACATTGCCATAATACAATCATTATATGATGGTGATGAAGCTGCCTCCTGCCTGAAGAATTATGGGATGGTCATTGTGGACGAATGCCACCACCTGCCGGCACTGAGCTTTGAAAAGGTGATCAAGGCCAGCAATGCCCGCTATGTATATGGATTAACAGCTACGCCGATCAGGCAGGATGGGCATCAGCCTATTATTTTCATGCACTGTGGTCCGATTCGCTTCAAAACCGACTCTAAAGCCCAGTCAGCCGAGCGTCCCTTCGCCCAGATTGTACAACCTGAGTTTACCACATTTAAAATGCCCCCGCGCACTGACGGAGGCAGATATCAAATACAGGAAATCTACACTGCCCTCACCCTGCACGAGCCGAGGAATTACAAGATTGTCAAAGATGTTAAACGAGCCGTTGACGAGGGCAAATTCCCCATTGTCTTGGCGGATAGGAAAGACCACGTTGACTTGCTCTCCTCACGTTTGCGCGAGCAGGGCTTATCAGTTGTTTCAATGACCGGGGGCCTGGGTGCCGGCAAGCGCAAGGCCATAGAGGAGGAGTTAGGCTTATCGCAGGTCATTGTAGCAACCGGTAAATATGTCGGTGAGGGCTTTGACTGCGCCAAATTAGATGCCCTTTTTTTAGTGTCGCCTGTTGCCTGGAAGGGAACAGTACAGCAGTATGTAGGCAGACTGCACCGGCTGTATGATGATAAAACCGAGGTGCGGGCTATTGATTACGTAGACATACACGAACCGGTTTTAGAGCGTATGTACGCAAAGCGGTTAAAGGCATATATTGATGCCGGATATTCGGTCGGAACAACCGGCGATGGCGGAACGACTGAAACCGGAATTTTATATAGTCAAGCCGATTACGAGCCGGTCTATCTCCGTGATATATCAGAAGCTTTTGACAGTGTGCTGGTCGTGTGTCCATCCATCACACTGCGCCGGGTTGCCGCTTTCATAAAAAAGCTTGCACCCAGCGGCAGGCGAAGAACAGATATAAATATTATCACCAGACCCCCTTCGGAATACGATGAAAAAACCCGGGAATTAGTAAAGGAAGCCTTCTCGCTTCTTGCCGAAAGCGGAGTTAAGGTAATTAGCCGAAACGGCCTGACACAGAAATACACTGTAATTGACAAAAGCATTGTTTGGTATGGGAGCATTAGCTTTCTGGGGTACATAGGCGGCGATGAAATTGTCATGCGGCTGCAGAACCGTGAATTGGCGGAAGAATTAACCGAGTAACAGCTGTCAGCAAGTAAGTAACAAGCCCACAATCCCAAAGAAGGCTCCCCACAATGACCACTCTTAACACACAACTATGACTCCCGGGTAACGGCAAAAAATTCTTGTGCCAAGCGTATTTGCATGGGCTTTATCAATCAAAGTCACCGCTTATTTTTCCGATTTACCCAATTTACCGACAAATCCATAGCGGCACGGCAGGCGTTGGTTTGGTCAAGGGCGTTGAGCATAACAAAATCATGGATTATACCCTCAATTCGGGCAGCGGTCACGTCAATACCGGCCTCCCGGAGCTTTGCGGCGTACGCTTCGCCTTCATCTCGCAAAACATCAGCCTCACCGGTAATCACCATGGCATCCGGCAAACCGCGCAGCTGCTCCAGTGTTGCCCGCAGGGGAGAAGCGGTGATCTCGTTGCGGTCCTTTTCGGAGGTCGTGTATTGATCCCAGAACCACATCATTCCTTCACGGTAGAGGTAGTAGCTTGTGGCGAACTGTATGTACGATGGGGTGTCAAAGTAAGCGTCAGCCACAGGATAGTACAATAGCTGTTTATGTATTTTAGGGCCGCCCCGGTATTTAGACAAAATAGTCATAACTGTTGCCATGTTGCCGCCTACGCTGTCCCCGGCGACCGTCAGGGTGTCAATGCCCCACCCCATCTTTGCTGCCAAACCGGGCAGGGCGCACAAGAGGGCATAGCACTGTTCAATGGCAACCGGGTACTTGCTCCCGGGCGAAAGGCTGTACTCGGGAAATACGGCCACCGAATTGGTACGCGCAGCCAGCTCGCGGACGAGTTTTTCGTGGGTGTGGAAATTTCCGAAAACCCATCCTGCGCCGTGCAGATAAAGGATCACGTTAGGCGTGTCGGTGATGTTATCTGGTCTGACGCAATATACTGAGATATTGCCCCAACGTCCGGCGTCTAGCAGCGTTGTTGTGATTCCAGCAGGGTACTTGTAGACCGGCGTGTCTTGGGCAGTGTTTAGGCGTTCACGGCCCTGCTCGGGCGGGAGCTGAAAAATCAGTGGCGGCACCGATGCGGCATCCGCGACCGCAATCGCCGCCGGTTCCAAAGAAATGCGATGTTTCATATTGTTATCCCTCACTTAAAGAAATGTTACTGTCATTATATGAACCAATGGTAATAAATGTTATAGGCTCATACAATTATGGGGACGCTATCACTCCTCAAGGACAGGACAAACGAAGACCGGATTAACAATATGATTAACGCTATGACATCCGCCACGAAAAAAAACCAAAAGCAAAGCACCGCCCATAAAAGCGGCACCTTGTTAAAGCTGTCAATGTCAGCCCCACGTATTTCTTATCGTTAGATTTTCAGTTCCGCTTGGAAGGTCAAATGTTTTTGCTACCTTATCATACTCACTGTAATACCCCTCGACCTCGACCTCAATTTCGGAATCATTTCTAATTTTATAGGCTATTTTAAGTGTTTGTGTTATTCCGGGCTTTACATATTTATATTCTTCAATTTCATCGTCCTCCTCAAGGAGTGCCTCGTTAAGCGATATGCCGCCCTGGTATGCTCTTGCGTTAATAGCTGCATCCCATGAGACAGCATTTGGACTCTTGTTCGTCCATTCGTATGTAACTATAACCACAGGCTTCCCTTGGTAATCCTTGCCCCTCTTAATCCCTGTTATGGCGACATAAAACTCCTCTATATCACCTCTGTCAGGGTATTCATCGCCATTTTCTGTCCAGGTTTGCATCGGCTCCGGTAATGATGCATAGCATGCCGGGAGAAGCAGGAAGAGAGATAATAGAAAAATAATCGCCAGTTTTTTCATATAAATAACAACCTTTCTTTAATCATATTGCATACTATTCTTCTTCATCAAAGTTAACCCTTTGCCCTATAACATAAATTGGGCGGCCCTTAGTTTCATCGTAAATGCGTCCTATATACTGGCCCTGTATCCCGAGCATAATCATTAAAATCCCGTTAAGGAAAAGTATAAGCCCGGCTAGTGTCATCCAGCCTTGAACAAATGCACCATCCCCCATCAAAAAGCGTATAAACAGCACAATCAGATATATAAAGCTTCCCGCCGAAATAATGCTGCCAAAAAGAGTTGACAATTTGAGAGGTTTATAGGAGAATGACGTTAAGGCATCGGCGGCGAACCTAAACATTTTTTTCAATGGATACTTAGTTTCGCCTGCAAACCGTTCCTCGCGTACATAGTCCACAGCAGTTTGACGGAAGCCTATCCAACTGATAAGGCCACGGACGTATCGATTGCGTTCCGGCAGGGTTTTCAGCACATCGCAAACCGCTCTGTCTATCAGCCTGAAATCCCCTACGTCATTGGGGATATTCACATCGGTCAGGCGATTTAGAGTTCGGTAGAACATCTTGGCAGTTGCCTTTTTAAATAGGGTTTCCCCCTTTCTTTTAACCCGGCGACCGTATACGACATGGTAGCCTTCACGCCACTTTTCAATCATGTCCAGGATAACCCGGGGCGGATCCTGCAAATCGGCATCAATTACAACAACCGCCTTTCCCCGCGCCGCATCCATACCTGCTGTTATGGCCGTTTGGTGACCGAAATTGCGGGAAAAACCAATCAGGCGCAGATCCTTGTCGCCCTCGGCAAGACGGCACGCCATAGGCCAAGTATCATCCCTGCTGCCATCGTTGACAAAAATCAGCTCATAACCGCCTTTGACCTGGGCTAAGGCTTCTTTGAGACGTGTGTAGCATTCATGTATAACCTCCTGCTCGTTATACAGCGGCACAATCACCGAAAAAGTCACAGCCATAGCAGTCTCCTTAATCTTTTATATACCTGGGGGGTTCTATCTATGCTTACTAAACCATTGACAAAAAAACAACTAGATAGCCTTAGTCCGCTGGCGTTAGCCTCCGTAGGCGACAGCGTGTACGATCTGATGGTCAGAGTGCATCTCTGTACCAAAGGGGTAAGCCAAGCCGGAAAACTACATCAGGCCAGAGTCTGGATGGTTAACGCCAAGGCACAAGCTAAGGCGGCAGAGGCGATCCTGCCCTTGCTGACAGACCAGGAGCATACTGTTTTCCGCCGGGGCCGCAATACTCAGTCCGGAAATGTTCCGCAATCAGCCTCTCGGGAAGAATACCAATCCGCAACAGCATTTGAAGCTTTGATAGGATATTTATATCTAACTGACAAATATGACCGGCTGAGGGAATTAACAGAAATTGCTTGGGCAAATACCCCTATTCAGGCGGGATTTCCTGGTGTTCCCCGGACATAGCATCATCAGGAACAGGGGTGGGATCAGGTACAGGGAGCGGGGTTTTTGTTCGTTGCATTCCGCGATCATACGTATCTATTTCGGCTTTATCCATGAGGTCTGATAAAAACTTTTCCCAGGCTTCATTTGCCATTGCTTCCGAAACCTCTGTTTTCCACACAGGCTTACCACTACCCACAAAGTACATGATATGAAAGCCGTATTCAGTTTCCACAATCCCGGTATCACCCGGCTTGCGCGACCCTAAGCTCCAACTCAGAAAGGGCTCCACATAGCTACTTGTGCTTGTAATACCTTCATACAAACCTCCGGTTGATATAGACCCTTGATCCGCCGAATGAGTCCCGGCCAGCTCCGCAAAGCTCTCCTGGGTTGCTGCACCGTTTTTCCACTGATTCAAAATATCATCTGCTCTTTCCCGAGCCGCTTTTTTTTCGGCTTTAGAGGGCTTGTCTGTACCCTCATCATATCCGATTAAAATATGACGAACATCAACCGGGGTCTCCTCCTTGCGGTAACGCCTGTCATACAGTACTACAAAGAAATTAGGTCCGTTTTCAAGAATAAAGGTGTCTCCTTTTTTGCGTTCAGGCGAAAGGAGTTGCTCCCATTCCGGGGGAAGCTGCACCAGACCTTCTCGTAATCCTTTAACGGTATCGGTGTTCAAGGTTGTTCCCTTGAGCCGTTCCAACGCCTCTTGCTTCGTTTCAGAGACAGTGTCGTCAGGATCGCCGGAAGAATCCTCATCACTCTTTTCGCTCTGCTCATATTCATAGACAAGAGCAGGGAATTCCTCGGCATTAGTAATCTTGCCCATCATCTTTTCAGCTTTTTTCTTTTGCTCTTTCCTGTAAGAGTCCTGCAGCTCCCCGGTATCCCCTTGGGGATCCTCCTCTATGGCCAATTGCCCTGGGATTACATGGTAATAAAAATCAATATAGTCAAAATCATCCTTGTTCTGCTCGTAACGAGACTCCAGCTCCTTGTCGGAGTAGCTATAGCCCTCTTTAGTCTGCCCTTGGAATTGCTCGGCAACGAGCTGACGTTCTAAATACTCAACATAGCCCCTCTCTGAAATCCCCCTGCCGAGAAATCTGTGCAAAAGGCTTTCGGCACTCTCCCCATTGCTTTGGGCGGAAGATTTCATATCGGAGACGATGCTGTCTAATGTCTGCCGATTTTCTTGATTGAGGGTCATTCCCGCTTTTTCGGCTTCATTGGCCAATATATAAATCTTCTCAATGTTTTCTCTTGCCGAAAGGGAAAAATGGTCAGCCCACATTCTGCGACCGCCTATTTCGGGAGCCATATCCTCCGGTATTACTCCCTGTTCAATCAGGCTTTCGGGAATCGGCTGCTGGGAAAGGGGGCGGTAAAGGTCAACGCTCTCAAGCTCGGGGAATCCCATTTGAGCCAGATATGAATAAAGATTTTGTGCTGTCATGTAGTAATAGTAATCAAACTCAGCTACCGAAACCTCCTTTCCGTTGACGGACATGACCGCCAGGCTTTCTAAAGTACCCTTCTTGCTCGCCCCGAGAAAACATATCAGGGCAGAAAGAGCTATTATGCAAACCGCCGCCTTATTTTTGTTCACCTTGTGCATCCTCCCCGCGTCCTTTGCGGACACCTATGTTCCTGTTGCCCCTGTCAAGAGCAACATCAAGTACTTGGCGAGTATATCATACGCAAAAATATTATGCAAGGGTAAGCTGTAAATTTTTCACGACTAATTACCGCGGCGGGGCATGCCTAACGTCCGCGCCGTAGATAGCATCTGTGGGACACAATGTCCTATCACCGAACAATCAGGCTTTCGCCGGTCATCTCATTTGGTTTGTCAATGCCCATCAAATCCAATATGGTAGGGCAAATATCACACAATCTGCCCGGACGCAGCTTCTCCTCTAACCCAAATAAAATCATGGGAACCGGATTGGTTGTGTGTGCTGTAAAGGGTGAGAACCCATCAACTTCAAGCATTTTCTCGGCATTGCCGTGGTCGGATGTGATAATGGCACAGCCGCCCGCGGCACTAATCGCCTCGATAATACGCCCGACACATTTGTCCACTGTTGCAACGGCACACTCTGCCGCTTCCAGTACGCCGGTGTGACCAACCATGTCACAATTGGCGTAATTTAAGACTATAACATCGTATTTACCGCTTTTAATTTTTTCCTCAACAGCATCTGTTACCTCGACTGCACTCATCTCCGGCTGGAGATCATAAGTCGGGACCTTAGGGGACGGTATTAAAACACGGTCCTCGCCGGGAAATACCTTTTCCTCGCCGCCGTTGAAAAAGAATGTTACATGGGCGTATTTTTCTGTTTCGGCTATACGGAGCTGGGTCAGCCCCAAGCCGCTGATATATTCCCCAAAAATATTTTCTACTGTTCCCGGGAAATAAGCCACCGAGACACCCGGCATTGCGGCATCGTACTCTGTCATGCAGACATAATGGAGAGGGAAAAAACCTTTCTCGCGCTTAAAGCCCGAAAAATCCGGGTCAACAAAAGCGCGTGTGATTTCCCTGGCGCGATCCGGGCGGAAATTGGTGAAAATAATACTGTCGTTTTCCTTGACGCACACATCGTCAACGCAAACCACCGGCTCGACAAATTCATCGGTTACCCCTTTGTCATAGCTGGACTGCACTGCCTGAATGGGGTCGCTGCTCTTAATCCCCTGACCGCAGACCATTGCATTATATGCCCGCTCAACCCGTTCCCAGCGGCTATCTCTATCCATGGCATAATATCGTCCCATGACAGAGGCTACCTTGCCTGTGATTTCGGTACATTTTTGAACTGCTTCCTTAACATAAGCTTTTCCCGAATCGGGCGGTACGTCACGTCCGTCTAAAAAGCAGTGGAGATAAACCCTGTCAAGACCGCGGCGCTTGCATAACTCCAGCAATGCCCAAGTGTGCGAATTGTGGCTGTGTACACCCCCCGAACTCATCAACCCCATGAGGTGGAGAGCAGAACCTTTTTCTATGCAGTTGTCAATCGCTGAATTAAAGGCTGGGGTCTGAAAAAAACCGCCATCTTGAATATCCTTCGTTATCCGGGGCAAATCCTGAAAGACTACCCGTCCTGCACCGATGTTTGTATGGCCTACCTCACTGTTTCCCATCTGACCCTCGGGAAGACCAACATCCAGCCCAGAGGCAGACAGGTAGGTGTTAGGGCAATTGGCAAATAGTGCATCTAAATTAGGGGTATGGGCATTGGCAACGGCATTGCCTGGGCCGTACCCGGCTGTGCCAAAGCCATCCATAATAACCAGAACAAAAGGTTTTTTTTTCATTGGTTAGCCGCCTGTACAATAGCGTTAAAGCTATCGGGGTCAAGGGAGGCACCGCCAATCAGCCCGCCGTCTATATCAGGCTGACCCAAAAGCTCTTTGGCGTTGTCGGCATTCATTGAGCCGCCGTATTGTATTGTGACACTGCGTGCAATACGAGCATCGTATTTTTTACGTATTACAGCACGGATTTCCTTGCAGACCTCGGAGGCCTGTTCGACAGTTGCGGTACGCCCGGTGCCGATAGCCCATATGGGTTCGTAGGCAAAAACGATTTTTCTTACTTGGCCGGCAGGGATTTGGTCAAGTGCTGCTTTTACCTGAAGAGTTACCACCTCAAGAGTAATTCCCATCTCGCGTTGCTCCAGCCGCTCGCCCACACATACGATGGGACGTAAATCGTTTTCCAATGCCAATCTGACCTTTTTTGAAACTAATTCATCTGTCTCGCCGCAATACTGACGGCGTTCGGAGTGACCGATGATGACATACTTCACTCCTGCCGATTTAATCATGGCGGCAGAGACCTCCCCGGTGTAGGCACCGCTGACCTCATGGTGCATATTTTGCGCGCCGACTGAAATGCGGCAGCCCTTCATCAAGCGCGATGCTAGTGGTATGTTTACAAACGGTACACACAATACGACTTCACACCATCTTGCTTTAGAGCAACGTTGCTTGATTCCGTCAAGCAACGGCCTTGCCTCAGTCAGGGGCTTGTTCATCTTCCAGTTTCCTGCAATTAGGGTTTTACGGTATCTCCTGTTCATAGCGTATTTTCCTTTCAAATTTAATTTTATCTACTATTCCGGTTACGGAACAACAGTCGAAGCGGGAGGCGGGGCAGATGTGGGGGTTGGCTTATTTTTTGGTTTTGGTGTTGCCTTAGGCTTCTTAGGTTTATTTTTTTGCTTAGGCTTTTGCTTTGGCTTTGATGCTGCCTTGGGTTTTTTAGCTCCTGTATTTTTCTTAGGCTTGGCTGTAGGCTTAGGGTTATCTTCCTCCGGATCGTCAGGCTTCTTAGTGGGCTTGGGGATGGGGGTAGGGGGGGATTTATATGTACTCAATGCCTCGGGAGTACGCGAGATCATATTTCCGGAAGAATCTAAAACAACCCGGAACGTTTGCACTTTTCTTGCCGCCAAGGCGTTGCGCTCCATCCTGACGCTCTGTCCGTGAATGTTTGTCCCTGTTATTGAAATAGAAAGCTTCCTGTTTTCATGGGAGGATTTTATTTTAATGGGATAGTTAGTATTGTTGGAGAAAATAAACTCAGGCCCGCCCCATGAAACAGCGGCATCCAAACCGAGGGGCAGATAGCTTATTGGCAGTGAATGGTTCTGGCGGCTTACAATATCCAAATTCGCTAAAAGCACAGCGTTATAAAGGGTACTTGACACCTGGCAGATTCCTCCCCCAATGTCAACGTCCGGAACTCCGTCCAAAAACACCCCGGCTTCCCTGAACCCGCGGGCAACCGTCCGCTGACCCACTACATCGTTAAAGGAAAATCTTTCACCTGGCAGGACTATAACTCCGTTAATCAGGCTGGAGGCCAGGCTTATATTTCCCGCTCGCGAGGCAGAGGAGGTCGCAGTGGAGGTTTGTGATCCGCTACCGAGCTTTTCGCGGAATAAATTTTCCTCCAAAGCTGTTGAAGTTACCTCAGGAATTGTTTCCACAATGGGTATGGAGGTAGTGGCATTCTCCTTCTTCAGTGCTTTTTTTGCCGCGTCCATGTCAAAACCTACTCCGACAACATGAGGGTGGATTTTACCTAATTTGCGGTTGTTTTCGAGCTCGAACCGGGCGTTTTTGGGTGCGATGTAAATCTCGTTGAGCAAAGCCTTTAGGGGTACCGGGTCAGGATCTAATCTGGCCGATTTAATTTTAATGGGAGTAAAGTCAAACACGGACAGCTTTTCGTCAACCTGCCTCAAAACCTCCTCAAGATCTACATGCCGTCCGGCAGAGCCTGTCTTAAGCTCCAAGCTAGTATCGGTTAGATTGGAGGTATGCTGTATGGGTTCCTTGTTAACGGACATTACAAGGGCTGAAACAATCCGGTTGACGTTTTCGCTGTCTATAACTAAATCTTTACCGATTTCAATGTCGTTCCGCGTGCCTGTCTCCGACATTACATAATTCAGCCGGGTAAAAAATCCCCCCTGCCGTCCTACATCGTATGCCTTTTGGGCTATCTTGCCAGCAGCAACTGTTATTCCCGCATCCTCCGCGGTAATGGAAACTGATTTATCATCAATTGTCAGGCCAAGGGATTGGTCAAGCCAGTCTTCCATAAGCTCGGTGTTGAGCAATTCAGTTGCCTGCTCAACAGTCAGACCGGAAACGTTTATTCCGTTGGCATAAACCTCGGAATAAATGAGGGAATGCCCATTGACCCAATAATTTGCAATCAAAGACAGGGCAACACCGGCAGCTACAATCAGGCCAAGGGCGGCCAGTAGTGCCACGCGTGGGTTTTTGAGCTTTGCCGGAAGCTTAACAAGCTTTTTGGGCAATGATGCTTTCTTGCTCGTATTGGGCTTAACAGGAGCCGAATTTGGCATAATATACACCTCGTTTGCTAGGTTACTGTCATTAAAAAAACACCGGACCCACCTATTATACCTCAAATCCCGAATAAATAAAGGAACAATTTAGTGACAATTCTTTTTTATTTTGTTTTGTTTTTACTCTGCCAGCATTCTATCACAGCTTACGCCTAAAGGCAATTGTTTTTTTATTTTAAGTTGCAAAATTAACCTACGAATCGGAGGCTGCATAGGGCAAGAAACTAGTTACAAAAAATTTTCCTCACAAAGCTTGACAAAAGCTTTTGGGTGGGCTATACTTCTTTTTCGCGGGTGCTTATTTACAGTCAGATCCCATTGGCAGGCCAAGAAAATGGCGGAGGGTGGTATATTTGCTGGTTTCGTTTGAAAATACCAATAGGGTTATAGGTCTGAAGCAGTCTCGCCGCGCCGTAAAAGATGGGCGTGTGCTTTGTGCCTACGTGGCGCAGGACGCCGATGAAGGGCTTGCATGGTCATTTGAGGAGCTTTGCCGTGAATATTATGTGCCTGTAAGCCGGGTTCCCTCCATGGCGGAGTTAGGGCAGGCCGCCGGAATAAGAATCGGTGCGGCAGTTGTGGCGACTCTTAAATAATACGCCCTGCCTTGAACACATCGTTTTTTTTGAGATATGCTCCGCATACTCTTGAAAGATAAAATTTTAACGGAAAGGAGAGATCATATGCCTACCTTTAGCCAGCTGGTTCGCTCGGGCCGTGAGAAGGTAACTTACAAGTCAACTGCCCCGGCTATGCAGAAGGGCTTCAATACCCTGCGTAAATCCTTGACTGATGCCTCAAGCCCGCAAAAACGCGGCGTTTGCACCACTGTGCGTACCGAGACTCCTAAAAAACCCAACTCGGCATTGCGCAAAGTCGCTCGTGTACGCTTGTCAAACGGCATGGAGGTTTCCGCCTACATTCCCGGCGTGGGTCACAATTTGCAGGAACACAGCGTTGTGATGATACGCGGCGGGCGTGTTAAGGACGTACCCGGAGTGCGCTACCACATCATCCGCGGGAAGTTAGACACTCAGGGCGTTGAAAACCGCCGTCAGTCCAGAAGCAAATACGGTGCCAAGCGGCCAAAATAGCGTGCTGGCAAACAATCAAATGGTATAACCTGCTGCCTTGCAGGATTTTTATATAAAAATCCTTGTTAGGCACAAGCGGGAGCAATGGACAATGAATAGTGACCGGCTAAAGCTTAGATGCCGTTGGCTGTCGGATGTTAATTGTTTTCGAGTACCTATGAAATCAATTTTGTGAAAGAGGGAAGAAAAGTGCCCAGAAGAGGATTTATCCCTAAAAGGGATGTTTTGCCCGATCCCATGTACAATTCGCGCATTGTTACCAAGCTAATCAACGGCGTGATGCGCGATGGCAAAAAAGGCGTGGCGCAAAAGGTGGTTTATGGGGCCTTTGAAGCGGTGCGCGAAAAAACGGGAAAAGAACCGCTGGAGGTTTTCAGCAAAGCCGTGGAAAACATTATGCCGATCCTGGAGGTTAAGGCCCGCCGGGTAGGCGGTTCGACCTATCAGGTACCCATTGAGGTCCGTGACGACCGCCGTCAGACCTTAGCCTTGCGCTGGATGGTCGACTTTGCTAGGAAACGCGGTGAAAAAACCATGCACGAGCGTTTGTGCGGAGAGATCGTTGATGCTTCAAATGAGAGCGGATCATCGGTTAAGAAAAAAGAAGATATGCACAAGATGGCGGAAGCCAACAAGGCATTTGCACATTTCCGCTGGTAAAAGTACCGCAAAAATTAGTATGATGATGGCGGGCAGCTCTATGCTGTCCGCCGGTGTGAAGGAGAAAGTTTATGCCTCGGCAATTTTCGTTAGAATTAACTCGCAACATTGGTATTATGGCGCATATAGATGCCGGAAAAACCACAACAACCGAACGTATCTTATTTTACACAGGACGCAGCCACAAGTTAGGCGAGGTGCATGAGGGCAACGCCACCATGGACTGGATGGAGCAAGAACAGGAGCGTGGGATTACCATCACCTCCGCGGCTACCACCGCCGTTTGGAACGATCACAGAATCAACATCATAGATACCCCCGGACACGTGGACTTTACCGTTGAGGTAGAGCGTAGCCTGCGTGTGCTGGACGGTGCTGTGACTGTCTTCTGCGCCAAGGGCGGCGTTGAGCCTCAATCCGAAACAGTTTGGCGTCAGGCAGACAAATATGGGGTTCCTCGTATGGCGTATATCAACAAGATGGACATTATGGGTGCTGATTTTTTCCGCACTGTACAAATGATGAAGGATCGTTTGAAATGCAACGCGATTCCCATTCAGATACCCATTGGGTCGGAGTCCGGCTTCAAGGGCGTTATTGATTTGGTGACCATGACCGCTTATGTGGCAAAGGATGAGCTTGGGAAAGAAATCGTGCAGGAGGATATCCCACCCGCGCTGGTGGGTGCGGCTGAGGAGCATCGCGAGGCCTTGATTGACGTTATAACTATGTTTGACGATGCCCTTGCTGAAAAATACCTCAACGGCGAGGATATTTCCCCCGGGCTTATTCAGCCGGTGATACGCAGAGCGACAATTGCCGGAGAGATAATTCCGGTTTTGTGCGGCACCTCTTACCGGAACAAGGGTGTTCAAAATCTTCTTGATGCTGTTGTGGCATATATGCCATCGCCACTGGACGTGCGGGATATTTCCGGACAAAACCCCTTTTCAGAGGAAGAAGAAACCCGCCCAACCTCGGAGGATGCTCCGTTCAGTGCGTTGGCATTTAAGGTTATGACCGATCCCTATGTAGGAAAGCTGACCTTTTTCAGGGTTTATTCCGGAACAGTCAAAACTGGATCTACTATCTACAACGCCAATAGAAAAAACAGGGAACGCTTGGGCAGGATACTTTTGATGCACGCCAACCATCGGGAAGATGTTGGGGAGGTATACGCCGGGGATATAGCGGCGGCGGTCGGGCTTAAATCGTCCACCACCGGAGACACCTTGTGTGACGAAAAGACTCCGATTGTTTTAGAGTCTATGGATTTCCCCGAGCCGGTTATACGAGTGGCAATAGAGCCTCGCACCAAGGTCGGGCAAGAAAAAATGGGCATTGCTTTGCAAAAGTTAGCCGAGGAAGACCCAACCTTCAAGGCATACACCGAGCAAGAGACCGGGCAGACCATAATCGCCGGAATGGGCGAGCTTCACCTTGAAATTATTGTTGACAGGCTTTTGCGCGAGTTTAAGGTCGAGGCAAACGTGGGTGCGCCTATGGTGTCATACAAGGAGACCATACGCAAATCAACTGACGTTGATGAAAGATACGCTCGTCAGTCGGGAGGTCGCGGTCAGTACGGTCATGTGAAGATGACTGTTGAGCCTAATGAACCGGGTGCGGGCTTTGAGTTTGTCAACAAGATTGTTGGCGGCGTTATTCCTAAAGAATATATTCCGGCAGTACAGCAGGGCATTGAGGGAGCTATGAATGCCGGGGTACTAGCAGGGTATCAGGTGGTTGACGTTAAGGTTACCCTCCATGATGGGTCGTACCATGAGGTGGACTCGTCGGAGATGGCGTTCAAGATTGCCGGCTCCATAGCCTTCAAGGAGGCCTGCCGTAAAGCCAGTCCTGTTTTGTTAGAGCCGATTATGAAGGTTGTCGTTACCGTTGCCGAGGAATATATGGGCGATGTTATGGGTGATTTGAACCGTCGTCGCGGCATGATTCAAGGTATGGAATCTGTCGGGAGTGCACAGCAAATCACGGCGCATGTCCCCCTCAGCGAGATGTTCGGCTATGCCACCGATTTGCGTACATTTACCCAGGGCCGCGGGCTGTACACGATGGAACCGCACAGTTATCTTGAGCTGCCCAAGTCTTTGCAGGAAAAACTCGCCGCAGGCAAATAGAAATCAATTTGACCCCGCTCGTTAATAGCTAGCTTTTCCACTAGTCGTCCAAGGTGTCCCTTTTTTCGAAAAAAGCCGGGAAGAGGGACACCAGCCTTATTTACCGCAGCTATTGTTAACAACTTCTTTGACGACTGGCTCTTGCATCACGCTTAAAATGATTTCAAATAAGCCTCCTGCCCGGGGGTCAGTGTGTCAATCATAATACCCATAGAGCGGAGCTTTAGCCCAGATACCTTGGCATCGATTTCACGAGGAACCTCAATGACCTTTGACGGCAACCCTTTCCCTTGGCTCAGTACATATTCAATGGCTAAGGCCTGAACGCCGAAGCTCATATCCATAATTTCAACCGGGTGACCGTTTCCCGCTGCCAAATTGGCAAGCTTGCCCTCGGCAATAACATTTAACACGCGCTCGTCACTCTGAACATAGCCCATGATATTTTCCCTGCGCACAATAGTCTCCTTAGAGTGCTTTTTAAGCCATGCAACGTCAACCTCTACGTCAAAATGACCCGCATTGGCTAAAATCACGCCGTCCTTCATCCTAGGAAAATGCCGTGAACCAACAACCTCCTTGCATCCGGTGACCGTAACAAATAAATCACCTATTCCGGCGGCCTCATCCATTGTCATTACCCGGAAGCCGTCATTAACCGCTTCAATCGCCTTTACCGGGTCGATTTCGGTCACAATTACATGACCGCCCAATCCGGCAGCCCTCATGGCAACGCCCTTGCCGCACCAGCCATATCCCGCAACAACTACTGTTTTGCCGCTGATTTGCACATTTGTGGTTCCCATAATAGCATCCCATGTTGATTCACCCGTTCCGTAACGGTTATCAAACAGATGCTTCATATCGGCATCGTTAACGGCTATAACCGGGAACAAAAGCTCTTCGGCCTCCTGCCGTGCCTTGAGGCGGTTAACTCCGGTGGTGGTTTCCTCAGTGGCACCTATCAGGTTTTGCCGCAGTGACTCATCCTCATGCAAAAGCTCGGTCAAATCTCCGCCATCGTCCAAAACTATCATGGGCTTTGCCGCCAATGCCGCCCTCAGATGCGCTGTGTAGTCCTTCTCTGAGCAGCCGTAAACGGCATAAACCTCCACCCCCATCGAGGCCAAGGCAGCAGCAACATCGTCTTGTGTAGACAATGGATTGCACCCGGTAGCGTGTACCTCTGCGCCTCCTGCACTCAATGTCAGGGCAAGGCATGCGGTTTTGGCTTCTAAATGTACACTTGTAGTAATCGTTATGCCCTTGAATGGCTTTTTTTCCTCAAAATCTTGCCTGATAGCTGATAAAACAGGCATATAGCTCTGTGCCCATTCTATCTTTTGCCGCCCTGAAAGAGCCAGCTCTGGGTTACGTATAATACTCATGCACGCTCAACATCCTTTATAGTTATAGTTTTTTTCATACTTGCAGCTGCAAACGCCAATCGTCAGCCGCAATCAGAACTATATCAAAAAAGGTGATTCACGTCAAGCAAAAGGGAGACTCCATTTCTATATCACCCCCCATCACTTTACAAAGCCGCAGTCTTTACACTTGCCTTTTTTGTCGAACCTGTGCTTTTTGCGCACAGACTGCTCATAATTACAGCCTTTACATTTCTTTATCTCATTGTGTTCATTTGCATTAGCGCGGGTGTACCGTACCTTTTTGCCGTCGGAAAATTTCCCGCCGGTGGAATGCTTTTTACGTACCGAAGTCTCAGCACCGCATTCCTTACACTTTTTTATTTCATTGTGTTCGCTGGCGGTAGCCTGTGTGTACCGCACCTTTTTGCCATCGGAGAATTTCCCGCCAGTGGAATGCTTTTTGGCGGCAACCATACCGTAATCACAGTCCTTGCATTTTTTGATTTCGTTGTGCTCAGTGCTGTTAATTCTGCTGTATCTCACCGTCTTGCCATCTGGAAACTCCCCGCCGTAGGAGTGCTTTTTGTCTTTCGCCCTGTCGCCGCAGTCAACGCAGGTAATGTAGTGATGGGTTGACCTTTTATTGGCATCCATTCCGAAGGAGATAACCCTGCCCCCACTGGTATTGTGCTTCTCAAATATGCGAATGCCACAGGCGCACATCTGCTTGTGATGTGTGAAGGTGTGTGTGCGGCAGTTGCTTGTCCGGTCCTTTCCCTTGGCGTGTTTTTTATGTACCCCGGTCATTACTTCCATACCGCGCTTGTCCGATGCGGTAATGCCACCCATATTACCATATATTCCAAGCATCAGCTTTCCACGATTTTTAGCGTCATATAAGTCACCCAAGCCGTATACATGACCGATTTCATGCCCCATAATCCTATTTTTACCAGTTGTTGGTCGTGCCATAAAAATCCCTTTTGTATTTACTGTGATTGTCCACCGGATTATATGCTGTTTGCCCTTTTTATAAGTACTATTGGCTTGTGCTAAAACATCAGGATCGTCTAAAGGGGCTTCCCTTACAATATTTTTAGACCTATCTTTCTCCCTCATGTCAATATAATTTCCCCATATTCTAATGCCTGCTTCAAAAAAGGAGCCGTATTTATCTTTTATTGCCTTAGAGGAATATCTATAATCGTATTTTTTGCTTTTTGCATGAAGAAAATCTACGTGTTCGTTTTTTTGAAATACCCAGCCCGGGTTGAGGCTGCTGTCCTCAAAAAATATCTCAATATTCTTTATTGTATGGGCAAATGATGAAGTATTTGACATCAGCATGACCGCCGCTATTAGACTTGCAAAAATTTTAATTTTCTTCATTTTCAATACTCCAATCTTTATCTTTATATTGTATTATTTTCTCCTGAATGGTATTTTCAAAGGCTTCAGCATGATACAGATAGCTTTCCGGCACACCGGAGGGGGTGAACCCATGATTTTTCCACTGCCAACTATACACAGCAAGCCCCTTTTTGTAGTCATATTTTCCATCTAATTTATTCGGCAGGGTGTAATTGTATTTCTTCAGGGTTTTTTCAATGAGCATATCCTCAAGATCCTTGGGTAAGTTGTCTATATATGGGAAGGACGATTTTTCCTCTTTTGGTAAATTGTCTATTTCCTCCTCTGTCCCCCAGGCTTCCGCGATATACTCAGAATACAAATCATAGAAAACCTGGCTGTTTCTCACAGCTTCCCTTGGGCTAACAACCCATTCTCTAATCTCGACACTGGGAACATTCCGAATACCGCCGACCTCAAGGTTAATTTTGTCAACCCCCAAATGATACCCTGCGGCTATGTAGTTGTCATCGTTGATTCCATAAACCTCTTGTTTTGATATTATTTGGTTGTCATATTCTTTTAGCTCATCATCAAGCCAATGCGGCACCTCCAGATAATCACCATTCTTCTTTACAAAAGTATAAATCGAAGATGTTAGTGCATAATCGCTGAATTTGGTTAAATCATAAGAGGAATCCATTCCCATAACGGTTGAGCTTAATGCCGCAAAAATCAGATACTCATCGCCCTCATGCAACCTGGGAGTATACATATCTACATGATATGATGAATGCGGCGAATTAATTGTAATAGTATCCCCTGGTTTGATTTGGTTGTCAATGTCTTTGATGTGGTATACTCTGTCAACGGTGAGGTCGAACAGTGTCCTGTAAGTAAATGTGCGTTCACCGTTTTCGGTGTAATCTATCCGCATTTCACGGATATTTGAGATTTTGCCTATAGAGGCAAAATCGTTCCTGCTATACCAACGCGTTTCAACAAACCCATCATAGGTAACATTTATAGACATTGGTATAGATGCCCTTTCTTCATCTGTGAGCCGTTTGACTTCTGCAACACGTTCTCCTGTTTCACCGTTCTGGTAAAGTACACCAAGTTCCTCTGGGGTCTCGTAAAGATTTTCCTCCGTGCCGCAGGCGGTTAATAGTGCTGGGATTAACAGGTACAACGCTAATTTCTTCATTGTTTTCATGGTAAAATTCCTCCTAAAATTTTAATTTTTCTGCACATTGTGCTAATTATAGCGCTTATTT
>Ga0099364_10000095_pt1 | contig 143087 bp, 135 predicted proteins | sample TergutTh196P3_FD_73070 | JGI IMG/M metagenome (GOLD analysis project Ga0099364, IMG submission 73070) | Microcerotermes parvus P3 segment gut microbial communities from Pointe-Noire, Republic of the Congo - Th196 P3 | ecosystem: Host-associated > Arthropoda: Insects > Digestive system > Gut ... | reverse complement strand
TTATGGTGGGCGAGGTATAGATTCACCAATACTGATTGCAAGCGTTACAAAAATGTTTACAACGACCTGCATTTTAATATTATGTGAGGGTGGGCAGTTATCGCTTGACGATAAAATCAGCCTTTACATAAACGATGAAATACTAAACGGCTTACACGTTTACAAAGGGGTAGAGTATTCCTATGAATTAACTGTTTCTGACTTGCTTTTTCAAACAAGCGGTCTGGGTCTGTCCGATTATCTTGACTACTTATCAAGCGTTATAGAGAATGGCGACAAATATATCACATTTGAGAAATCAATCGAAGAAGTTAAAAACCAAACTCCGCGATTCGCACCTAACTCCGGCAAGGTTCTTTACACCGATATTAACTTCGATTTATTAGGAGTTATACTCGAAGAAATAACAGGATCGCCGCTTGAAGAAATATACAAACAACTCATTTATGAACCTCACGGTATGACTAACACCTATCTCCCTGTCGGCGAAAATGATTTTGTGCCGCATACTTATTACGGCTCGGAAAAATTAGAGATTCCTAAATTAATCGCTTCCAGTCGGTCAAGCGGAGCTTGCGTTTCCACAGCGAGAGATATGGTGATTTTCAGCAAGGCTTTTTGGGGTGGTGAATTGTTTGACAAGAATGTTCTTGAACAACTTGCGGATTATGAACGGCTACTTAATATGCCACCGATTCAATACGGCGGCGGTTATATGCGGTTGCCTTTAGACGGCTTGAACACGTTATTTTTGGCAAAAGGTGAACTAATTGGGCATAGCGGCTCAACAGGCTCGTTTGTGTTCTATTATCCCGAAAAGGATTTACACATTGTCGGAGACCTCGCGCAACTTGCGAATCCCGGTGCGGCTGTCAGATTTGTTATGCAACTGGCTATGGTCATATAACAAGCACACAGCTTAATCGGTTGTATATGGCTAGAAAACCAATGTCAACAGGTTAAGCGTGGACTCCGTCCAATTCCCCTCCTTGGAGGGGTGGCGCGTCAGCGCTGGGGTGGTGACTGCGCCGGCAGTTGGGAATTTACGCCCTGCGGGGAAAACCACCTCCCCGCCTACGGCGGTACTCCTCCAAGGAGGAGAATTGGTTTGCGAAACATTTGAAGGTTTCTTAACCTGTTAATAGCGATTAGCAAACTGGACGAAAAAAGACTTTTAAGGTAACAAACAAGAGAGGGATGCAACAATGACCGAACAGGCACAAAAAGCAAGCAAGAAGAATATAGCCGATATATTAATTATTGTTTTATCATTCGCCATAATTTACGGTATCTCGGGTATCGTGTACGTCATATTTCAATTAGATTTGGGAAAACCGCTTTTAGTGCAAACGATTATGGGGGCTTGTGTTCAATTCGGAACAATGGGGCTTGGAATCTGCATCGTCTGCGTGCTTCGCAAAGACACTTTTGCAAGTTTTGGATTGAAAAGAGAAAAACTTTTACTCACCATTTTATTATCGGCTCTCGCTTGCTTGCCGTCGCTGTTGTTCCGCATGTATCAGCAAGAAAGCTTTACTTATCTGCCATTCCAAGGCGTACATTTTACAAGACCGCTCCTTAGTTCCGCTTTTCCCGTAAATGTAATCGGTTTGCTCATTGTAGCAACGGCTTGGGGCTTTTTTGAGGGTTTTTACTATGTCGTTCTATATGATCGCATAAATAAAGTGCTTCCTGCAAAGAATAGCTTTCTTAATTGGGGGGCTATCATTTGCGGCGTTTACTGCTTATTACTCCACATAGTCGTTGGTCACACTTACGGCATTGAAGCCATTGGCGTTTTCGTGGCCATATATGGTATGTTGCTGACTTATCGTTATACGGGCAACGCATGGGGATGCGTACTAATACATTGCTTATATTGGAACGCAATCGCATAGTATGAGTACACTCCCGCCCTGTGGGAAAATGAAATGCAAGCATTAAACTACAAATGATTGTAAATGCCGATAAATCAACGATTCCACCTATAGGAGTTTGGGGTGCGAAAAACGAATGAACACCAATAAAAAAACCGGAACAGCCCGAAAAAGGAGCCGCAAAAAAGTGATTCTATGGATTATTCTTGGGTTGATCGCTGCCTTTTGCATCATCACCGCTATCCAATATAACAACGATATGCAAGCGGCGTACAAAAGGCTATACGCTTACGACGTAAGAACGATAGATACCGAATTCGGAACAATGTCTTATGTTGACGAGGGTGACGGCGAAGTGATTTTTATATCGCACGGCATTTTTGGCGGATACGATCAGGGCTATGCAAGTTTGAGCCAATTGACGGGAAACGGTTATCGGAGAATATCTATTTCAAGGTTTGGGTATCCTGGCTCGGAATTGCCGGAAAGCCCGATTCCCGCAAATCAGGCGCGGGTATTCCTGAATCTGCTTGACGATCTGCAAATTGACAAGGCATATATATTGGCTACTTCCGCAGGCGGTGCGTCCGCAATCCGATTCGCGCTTGAATATCCCGAAAGGACAAAGGGGCTGATACTTCTGTCATCTGGTGCGCCGGATCAACCGAGGAGCGCGGAAGAAATCAAGGAACTCGGAATGACGGGGCCGCCAAGTTTTATCGTGAACGATTTTCCCATGTGGTTTTCTATGAAATACTTTAGCTTTATTTTCAATTCCATGATGGGGTCGAAAGTAGACAGCAACACCCTGTACGAAACCATGCTCCCTGTGAACCCCCGCAGACAAGGTATACGCGCGGACACGGACATCACTAACATTGACATGATGCTCCATTATGATGACTACCCTGTTGAGGAAATCACTGTCCCTATCTTAGCGATCCACGCGATGGACGACCCGATGGCTAAGTTTGAAAACATCGAGCGGCTACTTTCGCGGATCGACGCGGAAACCGTTATATTTGAAACAGGCGGCCACATGATAACAGGGCATGGCGACGATGTGAATAAAGCGATAGAAAACTTTATCAAGGAGACGTAATTAAACGTATGAATCTCTGGATATATCAGGAGGGCTTGTTGTGAAAAAGGTAATCGCAATTTCATTATCGGCAATACTTGCGCTTTTGCTTGTGTTGGGGACAAGTGCCTACCTGATGTTCAGGAAAGAAATTGGCGTAATCAACACGATTAAGATGATTAACGACAACCCGCGCCTCTACACAATGCAGTATTACGGGGATTACGGTTTTGACGGCTTTCTAGCGCAAGGGGGAGCAAAGTCAAACGATGAACTTGCGGAATACCTTACCTCTTATATATCTAAAGGTTTCTACAAGCACACAGTCACGGAAAACAGCGGAGGGTGCAGCACGATTGCGGCGGAAAACGAAAGCGGCGAGCGCGTATTCGGGCGCAACTTCGATTGGGAAGATTGCGCGGTAATGATTGTGGAAACCGCGCCGCCGAACGGCTACCGCTCTATATCAACCGTAAATCTGTATTTCATCGGATACAGCCCGGACTATCTGCCGGATAGCTTGTTCAATTCTGTACTTGCGCTCGGCGCGCCTTACGCGCCCCTTGACGGCATGAACGAAAAAGGCTTATGCGTCGCGGATCTGATTATTGAGGACGCGGGCGAGACCCATCAGGACACAGGCAAGCCCAACATAACCACCACGACCGCCATACGCCTGCTTCTGGATTATGCCGCGACGGTTGATGAAGCAATCGCGCTCCTTGAACAATATAATATGCACTCGGATATGGGCATCATGCACCATCTTGCCATATCCGACGCGACAGGCCGCTCCATTGTCGTTGAATACATCGACAACATCATGTTTGTTACAGACGCGCCTGTTGTCACAAACTTCTTCCTGACGCCGGGGGAATGGTTTGGTTTTGGCGGCGAGCTTTCAAAGCAGCGGTATGACATTCTGTACGGCGCATACACCGAAAACGAAGGCATACTTGATGAACAAGGCATAAAAAACATTTTGCGCGAAGTCCGCTCGACAAATGGCTTTGAACCCCAATGGGTAACACAATGGAGCGCGGTTTACAGTCAATCCGCAGGAACGGTCACGTTCTATCTGAAAGAGGACTTTGAGAAGGAGTATGGATTTCAGGTATACCGATGAAACCATTATAGGAGGCAACATGGAAAAATCAAAAACCGTTTTATCATCATTGGCCGCGGTCACGGCGGTTATATCTGCTTGCTTTGGCCTGTTTTACTCTTTTGGCGGTGAGCAAAGAGCCGTTCAGAATATCTACGGGCAGACCGTGACTTTGTACGGTGACGGCATTTATGCCAATGATTCGCTCATGAAAGCGGGCGCTACCAAAGGAACGGACATTGCAATCATAATCACGGCTTTTGCTTTGATTTGCATTGTGATTTTTCTGAGAAAGAAACCATACGCCCCGTTTCTACGATGCGGATTGCTCTCGATTATCCTGTATGCGTCAACCTGCCTTGTCATGGGCGTTACGCTCAACAGACTGTTTTTGCTTTATCTTGTGCAATTCGGTAGCTCATTCTTTGCGTTTGCCATATCAATGAGTGAGTTACTGAGGAAAAAGTCATTCGACAGCGGCTTGTATGCTAAACGCTTGACAGGCACGGCATTGTTTATAATCATCGCGGGCTGTTCCACGCTACAATGGATAGCTTTTATCTTGCCTGCGGTAATATCTGGAGAGCCAATGGAGATTATTGACATATACACGACAGAACCAACTTTTGTTATTGATTTAGCCATTATCTTGCCATTGGCGCTGTATTGCGGGGTAATGCTTTTGAAGAAAAAAGCGGTCGCATATCAGATTGCGCCAATTATACTTACTCTGCTGACGGGAGTAGCCGTATGCGTAATATCCCAGACAATCATGCAGTCAAATTTGGGAATCACGATTGAATTTGCTCAACTATTAGGCTTGGTTATCTTGTTTGTCATACTTGGAATCATCGCGCTGTTCCTTAATATTAGGTTATTGGGGCATTTTAGGGAGGGTAATCGTGGATAAGAAAGTCACCGTTATCGGAGGCGGCATCGCCGGACTGAGCGCAACGTTTGTTGTGTTGCGGAAACGGATGAGGAGGGGTTAATGATTATGATGGACAATAATTTAATCGCCAATCTTGATAAGCTGCACACAACCGCGCTGGGCGCTGAGAGAATCAGGAAAAATCTAAGCCTTGATACAGACGACCCTGCCCAGTGGTGCAAACAGAAAATTGCAGCCGCTGCGGACATAATCAGAAAGGGCAAGAATTGGTATGCAAGCGTTGACGGGTGCGTGATAACCGTCAATACCAGTAATTTCTCAATTATTACAGCCCATAAAGAGAAAGCGGAGTGAAACGATGAAAAACAGAAAACTTACAAATTGGTTCTGCTTATCCGGCGTGATCGGGCTCGTGTTTTACATACTCCACGATATAGTCGGGGCAATGTATTATCCGAATTATGATTGGATGAGCCAAGCCGTCAGCGATTTGACCGCTACTTCCGCGCCGTCTTTCGTTATTGCAAGCGGGCTTTCCTCCATATACGGCATATTCAGTTGCTTATGCTGTGCGATGGTTTGCGTTGTTGTACAAGGAAACGCCAACAGAATTTTACGGCTTGGCGTTTATCTGTTCACCGCGATGAATTTCATATCAGCCGTTGGCTATGCGCTTTTCCCTTTATCGGAAAGTGGATACGCAGGGAGTTTTCAAGACATAATGCACTTGTATGTGGTGACTGCATTGGTCGTTGCTCTGTCAATCGCTTCGCTCGTGCTGATTGCTGTCGGCGGTTTCAAAAGCAAAGGGGATAAACCTTTAGCTGTAGTATCGCTGATTTCTTTGGGGTTTATGTTTTTGGGCGTAATCGGCGTAAATGTCGTACCCGCTGATTATTTCGGAGTCCCGGAGCGGTTTTCCGTGTATAGCGCGGTTGTATTTACAGCTGTGTTGGGGGTTTACGGTTATTTGGAACGTGGAGGGAAAGCGCAATGAAAAAGAAAATTCTTAAAAGAACAGGAATTATCCTGTTAAGCATACTTCTTATACTTACGCTTGTGATTATCGCCCTGTTTTGGAATGAGCTGCGGAGTCTGTCGTCAATCAAAAAAGTAGACGACTACGGTATGTTTCAAATGACATACTACGGGGATTACGGCTTTGACGATTTCCTTTTGACAGGAGCTTCAAGCGACCGTGACATAGAAAACTTCGTGATTCGCCGATTGTTGAAAGGCTTGCCGATTGACCTCAACATTACCGGCGGCGGCTGTACGGCGTTTATCACCCGTAACGGCGACGGTGAAGTGATATACGGCAGAAACTTTGACTTTGATTATGCGCCTTCCATGCAAGTCGTGACCCGACCCAAAAACGGATACGCTTCAATATCAACCGTTAATCTGTCGTTCGTGGGGTATTCAGAGGGCAATCTACCGAGCGGCTTGAACATAAACAGCTTTTTGACGCTTGCCGCGCCATTCCTACCATTTGACGGGATGAATGAAAAAGGGTTAGCCATCGCGCTTTTAGCTGTTCCCGAAGCCGAGCCGCAGTTTGACGAAAATAAAGTAACGCTGAACACAACTACCGCCATAAGGTTAGTCTTAGACAAGGCGGCGACAGTTGACGAAGCGGTTGAGCTTTTAAGGCAATATAACATCTACTTTTCCGGCGGGATTGACTGTCACTTTTTAATCGCCGATGCAAGCGGCAGCTCTGTTTTAGTCGAATACTACGATGACGATTTACAAGTTGTAACAACGAGCGAAAACTATCAGATTGCTTCAAACTTTATCGCTTATAACGATTTGAATGTCGGCGAGGGGTTTGATGAATTTGAAAGATACGATAAAGTAAAGTTTGAAATTGAGAATAATAATGGAACTTTAAGCGAAGAACAGGCTTTAGATTTACTTGCGGAAATAGGCGTTATTGCTAATGATGAGGATAAGCTTCAATGGTCTGTGGTTTATAATTTGTCGAGTTTGAATGGCGTTATTTTCGCTAATCGTAATACTGATAATTTGATTGAATTTGAGTTGAAACCTTAACAAGCACACTCCCGTCCGACGGGAAAACGAAACGAAATCATTAAATTGGAGGTTTACCATGTTCAGCAAACTCATTAAAAACGATATAAAGAAAAGCAAGCTGATTACATTAACGATTACAATTTTTATCCTTGTAGCCGCTATGCTCACTTCACTTGCCGTTATGCTGCTTGTGAACTTACTCGGTTCAATCGACAATATGCTTATTCAGGCAAAAACGCCGCATTTCTTGCAAATGCACATGGGCGATTTTGATATGGAGCAGTTACAGAATTTTGCAGACACGCATAATAATGTCGAGGCGTTCCAAGTGCTTGAATTTTTGAATATCGACGGCGCGGAGATTATTATCGCTGACAATTCTCTTGCATGGAGCATACAGGATAACGGTTTTTCAACGCAAAGCAAGGATTTCGATTTTTTATTGGATTTGAACAGCGAGATTATAAATCCTGCCGATGGCGAGATTTATGTTCCTGTTTACTATATGCGTGAAGGTGCGGCTAAACTCGGCGACACGGTAACAATACGCGATGTTACATTTACTATTGCGGGATTTACAAGAGATTCTCTAATGAACGCCGGAATTGCAGGGTCAAAGCGTTTTATCGTAAGTGAAAACGATTATGAAAAAATACGAGATTTCGGTATCATGGAGTATCTGATAGAGTTTCGTTTTATGAATGATTATCCTGTATCCGCTTTTGAATCGGAATATATAGAAGCCGGACTTCCGGCAAACGGCACACCTGCTATCAATTATGGGCTTGTAAGAACGATGAACGCAATTACTGACGGAATTATGATTGCCGTGTTGGTGTTAATCGGCTTGCTTGTTATCGCCGTAACATTCTTGTGCATCCGTTTTACTTTACTTGCCAAAGTGGAGGAGGATTACAGGGAAATAGGCGTATTGAAAGCGATTGGACTAAGGGTATCGCACATCAAGAAATTGTATATGGCGAAATATAGCGCGATAGCGGGTGTCGCTTGCGTTTTAGGGTTTGTAATTTCGTTATTTATACAAGAGCCGTTTATGGAGAATATTCGCATTTACATGGGCAAAAGCGATAATTCTTTACTCGGTGTTCTATTTGGATTTGTAGGCTCTGCGGCAATATTTATGATTGTCATGCTCTATGTAAGCGGAGTTCTGCGGCGTTTTCGCAAAATCTCGGCGGCACAGGCAATACGGCTCGGCACACCGGAGGAAAAATCAAAACCGACAAGGGGATTACAGTTAAGCCGTAATCGATTATTTTCAAGCAATGTATTTCTTGGAATTAAAGATGTGTTATCCAAAAAGAAACTTTACGCAACTATGTTTATGGTATTGGTAATAACTTCGTTTATCATCAATGTGCCGCAGAATATTCACAACACCGTTTCAGATAAAAGTTTTATTTCTTATCTCGGTATCGGTCAATGTGATATGCGTATCGACACCAATCAAACACAGACAGAAAACCTATTAGAAAAAACAGCAGAGATTACCGATACGCTCAAAAATGACAGCAGCATATCAGCTTATACCGTGTTGATATGCAAAATGTTTGAAACAATCGCCGATGACGATTCTGTGGGACGATTGCGCGTGGAGATAGGCGACCACACGGTATTCCCCATAACTTATTCAAAAGGACGTGAACCGCGGACAGCGGCGGAAATTGCCCTCTCTGTGCTATATGCCGATGATTTAGGCAAAGATGTCGGTGATACGGTAACATTGACCGTTGATGGCGAAAACAAAAATCTTACCGTAAGCGGAATTTACTCTGATGTTACTAACGGCGGCAGAACATCAAAAGCGGTTTTTGAAACAGACCCAAGTGAAATTCTTTGGAGCAGCATACCGATTGCTTTTAATGATTCTTCGCTTACAGCAACAAAAGCTCTGCAATATAAGGAAACATTCCCGTTTTCAAGAGTTTCAAGCGTGGAAGAACTTATCGGGCAAACATTCGGCTCTACTATAGAAGCTGTAGAAACGGCTTCTTACGCTTCTATTGCTGTAACAATAATGCTTTCGGCACTCATCACTCTGTTATTTATGAAAATGTTAATCATAAAAGACAGATATTCAATAGCCATTTTGAAATCATTGGGGTTTACAGGTTCGGATATTCGCAGGCAATATTTAACACGCACGGTTATTGTGTTAATAGTCGGCGTAGTCATCGGAACCGTTCTCGCAAATACTGCGGGCGAACTGGTTGGTGTTGCGTTAGTATCGTCTTTCGGTGCTTCATCGTTTAATTTTGTGGTAAATCCGTTCTTCTCTTATCTGTTTTCACCGCTGTTGATTGCATTATGCGTATACATCGCCGCATTAATAGGGATTTGTGATATTCGCCAGTTAAAAATTTCAGAACATATTAAGGAGGTATAATCCGTGGAAAAGATAATCGTGGGAAAAAACATTAGAAAAATCTTCGGGCAATCCGATGAAAAAGTGAACGCGCTTAACGGTGTGGACGTTGAAATATCAAAAGGTGAATTTGTAGCCGTTATGGGGTCATCCGGTTCGGGAAAGTCTACTTTGCTGTTCGCTTTAAGCGGTATGGACAGCATTTCGGGCGGTTCGGTAAAGTTTTGCGGCGGTGAATTGTCGGAACTCCGTGAGAATGAACTTGCCGATATTCGGCGAACAAAAATGGGCTTTGTTTTCCAACAGCCGACTATGCTTAAAAATCTGAATTTGCTTGATAACATAGTCCTCCCTGCCTTGCAGATCAAGAAAAATGCAAAAGGGGTTATAAAAACGGCAAATACCCTTATGGAAAAAACAGGGATAATAGGGCTTGAACAACGAGCAACTACAGAAGTTTCGGGAGGACAACTCCAACGCGCCGGAATATGCCGCGCTTTGATAAATTCGCCTAAAATCCTATTTGCAGATGAACCCACCGGCGCACTCAACTCAAAATCCGCCGAAGAAATTATGGGGCTGCTTGTAGAAATCAACAAGGAAGGCACAGCAATTATGCTTGTTACGCACGATGCGAAAGTAGCCGCCAGAGCGGACAGGGTTTTGTTTACAAAAGACGGTGAAATCGTTTCTGATTTGTCGTTAAGTAAGTTCGATGACAAGAATATAGAAGCACGAGCGGAAAAAGTTGCAATGCAGATGGCGGCTATTGGAATATAAGCACACTCCCGCCCGGCGGGAAAACGAAACGCAACGGAGGTAAAAATGAACGAATTAATGATAAGAAAAGCAGCAGAAAATGATTTACTGCCATTACTGGAATTGTATACTCATCTTCACAGCAACCCATTCCCTAATATTGATTCGAGTATTGAAAATATATGGGCAAAAATCACGAATGACCCAAATCATCATATCTTATTGGGCTATTTTGATGGAAAATTAGTTTCATCGTGTGTTATAATAATTATTGAAAACCTTACACGGCAACAAAGACCTTACGCTGTTATTGAAAATGTAATAACAGACCCGGATTATAGAAGCAGAGGATTTGCATCGCTAATTTTATCGGCGGCAAAAAATATAGCCGAAGAAAGCAATTGCTATAAAATTATGCTTATGACAAGCGCAAAAGAGGAAAACACTTTAAATTTTTATAAACGGGCAGGTTATAACTCAAACGACAAAACGGCGTTTATAAAGTGGCTGTAATTTTACTTAAGTATTGCAACCCTGACCATTTAAAGTTAAAATAATTGTTGAAGCATTAAAAATCATAAATTAAAAGGAGACACTACCATGCCAAGACCTACAACAAAGCAAGATTTGATTCTTGCGGCTAATCAACAGTTTGACAAGCTGTGGAATTTAATTGAAACCATGTCAGAGGAAGAAAAAAGCGCGGTACTTGATTTTGATGATAATATCGGAAAAGGCGAAGCGCATTGGAAACGCGACAAAAATCTGCGCGATGTATTAATTCATCTTCACGAATGGCACAGGCTGTTACTTAATTGGGTTTCGTCAAATCAAAAAGGCGAAGCGAAACCCTTTTTACCCGAACCCTATAACTGGAAAACATACGGTGACATGAATGTCATGTTTTGGGAAAAACATCAAGCCACATCTTACGATGAGGCAAAGGAAATGCTCTGCGACAGCCATAAAAATGTATTGGCTTTAATTGAGCAATTTTCAACTGAAGAATTGTTTACGAAAAAAGTATTTTCATGGGTTGGCGGTTCAACGCTCGGCAGTTATTGCGTGTCGGTTACAGCAAGCCATTATGATTGGGCGATGAAGAAAATTAAGGCGCATATAAAAATTTGCCGGGGGAAATAACGTAACAATGAAAAAGGGCTGGCATCCAAAGATGGAATGCAAAACGAAACTTTAGCAATGAAAATTATCTTAGGAGACATGATTATGAACTTAGAAGAGCTTAGAATGGATTGTGCTATTAAGCAAAAGCGAGGCTTGCATTTTATTTTAGCTTCCGTTGCTATATGGTGTGCTGTTCTCATTGTCCAGCTTATGGATATTCCCATGCTTACAAAGAATCTATACACATTTTGCTGTACCGCGCCGTTATTGCCGCTTGCATACTTTGTGTCGAAAATAATCAAGGTTGATTTTCAAAACAAGGGAAATCCATTAACTAATTTAGGCGTGTTGTTTTCGGTGAATCAAATGCTTTATTTATTGATAGCTATGTGGGTATATCCGACTGTTCCCGAAAAAATGCTAATGGTTATTGCCATGATTTTCGGTTCGCATTTATTGCCTTATGGCTGGTTATACAAGTCAAAGACATATCTCGTTTTATCTGTCGTCATAACCATATTGGCTCTCATTATCGGGTTGAACTTTGAGGCTTATGTTTTAGCTGTTATGATGATTGGAATTGAGATAATTTTTTCAATCTGCTTATGGATTGAAAACAAGAAATTTTCTGCCTAAGCACCCACCCGCCCGGCGGGGAAACGAAACGCAAGGAGACCTAATATGTCAAAGGACATAAAACAAAATCTGATTATCCCAGGTTCGTTATTTTTGATTATCATTATCGTTATCTTGAACGTAATCTTCACGATAAGATTTCTTGATTTCGGCAATCTTTTAATACAACAGAAACTGGATTCCAATATCAACAGCCTTGACTCCTATCTGCTCCACTGCGGCGAATACTCGCGGATCGCTGCGGTTTCAACAGCGCGGGAGCAGGGTGTGGTGGCAGCTGTTAAAGCACGGGACAACGCCGAGTTGCTGCGGATTTTTGCTGATAAATATGAGCATTATAACGTGGATTTCTTTGTTGTCACCGACAATTACGGCAAAGTATTGATGAGAACTCATGTTCCCGATGGCTATGGGGACTCGGTTGCCGATGAACCCAATGTAGTCGAAGCTCTGAAAGGCCAAGTGACTACTTATTATGAATCAAGCGAGTACGTAAGGGTTGCGGTGCGTACTGGCGTGCCTATCTACGATGATGACAAAGAACTTGTCGGCACGGTGACAACGGGAATCAGGTTTGATACCGAAGAAACAGTAGACCGCCTTAAAGAGATTCTCAATACCGAAGTCACCGTTTTCTACGGCAACACCCGGATTGCCACTACGCTTTATGTTGATGAAAGACGGGCGTTGGGTACTGCCCTTGACCCGGAAATAGCCGCCGTTGTTTTCGGGGAAAAGCAAGAATATTATGGTGAGCTTGAAATCTTCGGCAATCTATACCAGACCTATTATAAGCCGTTTTTTAATTCGGCTGATGAAATTTTTGCCATTATCTTTCTCGGTGTGCCAATAGACGACCTAAAAAACACGGCAAACACGCTAACTGCCAATTCGATTTTTACAGGAATTGCTGGCATTTTAGTTTCAATTATCTTATTTTATGCTCTTAGAAAAGCAATCAGGGCAAGCCGTTCAAAAAGCAGTTTCTTAGCAACCATGAGCCATGAGCTTCGCACACCGATTAACGCAATTATCGGAATGGCAACGGTGGCGGGAACAACAAAAGACAATAAGAAAAAAGATTATGCCATCACAAAAATTAACTCCGCTTCATCGCATTTACTTTATATTATCAATGACATCTTGGATATGTCGAGGATTGAAGCCAACAAGCTAGTGCTTGACCATGTTGCCTTTGATTTTGGCAAGTGCTTAAAGAACATTGAGAGCATTATAAAGTTCAAAACCAATGAAAAGCACCTTGATTTCAAAACCGAAATAGATCCCGGCATACCTCCCGTAATAATCGGGGACGAGGGGCGGCTGACCCAGGCTTTGATAAATCTGCTCGGAAATGCGGTAAAATTCACCCCGGAAAATGGGAGCATCCATCTTGGCGTGCGTCTTAAAAAGACTGCCGGAAAGGCCTGTACTTTGCAATTTGACATAACCGACACAGGCATTGGCATAAAATCCGAGGAGCAAAGCCGCTTGTTTAAGTCGTTTGAGCAAGCAGATTCCAGCACGGTACGAAAGTTCGGCGGGACTGGGCTGGGGCTTGCCATCTCCAAGCGGATCGTTGAAATGATGGACGGCAAAATCTGGTTTGAATCCGAGTATGGCAAAGGCACAACTTTCTCATTTACGATTACAGCTTTAGCCTGCGATAATTACAATGAGGTTAAAATTGGCGATGAGAATCAGGAAAGCTACAAATTTGGCAAACTCGACGATTTCCGGGATTACCGCTTATTAATAGCTGAGGATATGGAAATCAACCGTGAGGTATTGTCTGCCCTGCTTGAACCAACAAATATCCGCATTGAATACGCAGAAAACGGTGCTGAAGCGGTCAGAATGGTTGCCGAAAGCACAGAAAATAAAAATGAACGCTATGACATTGTTTTGATGGATATCCAAATGCCCGAAATGGACGGTTACGAAGCCACGCGCCGAATCCGCAAATTCAACCGCGAGCTGCCTATTATTGCGCTTTCCGCCAACGTCTTTAGCGAGGACATTGCCAAAAGCCTGCAAGCAGGTATGAATGCCCATATCGGCAAGCCAATTGACATTGATGAACTGCTTAGGGTTTTAAAGGGTTTTTTGGCGGGAAATCGGAGCTAAAGCAAATAAAACTACGCAATTTTGCTGTTTTGTGTAAGTGGTCTAGGAAGTTCCTCGCCGTCCTCTAGCATACTCTCAACCATCAATTCCATAGCAATATTAATTTCCCTTACGGCATCAGCTTGTGTTTTACCATGCGCCATACATCCTTTTAGCTCGGGAACAATGGCAACATAAATATCGTCTGCTTCATCGTATTGCAAAACTATTGAGTATTTCGGCATATGCACACCTTTCATAAATCATATTCAAGAATAATTTCTCTTAATTGCTTTACTTGATAACTTTTTGCTTTATTACCCTCGGCTTGAATGTTCATACGCTCATTTATCGAATAATTTTTATAAGTCGCATGAGAGCCTTTTTGTCTTTTGAACTCAAAACCAAGACTTTCTATCAAATTTTGAAAATCCCTATACTTTATATTGTTGTCAGATTTACCACTTATAACCGCATTATAGATTTTTTCGTTCATTATTACTATTCACTCTCTTAAGTCTTATAAATCAGCCCTCACTCCTATATAATGCCATTAAGAAAACTTTGATTATACTTTATTATACTTAATACGGCGAAAATTATCAACATATTTCTGTAAATAAAGCAAATTAGCGTGGCAATTTGGGAGAGCAATAAAATTTTCAGAAAAGATTCCTTGACTTAGCTTTCGGGGTGTGCTATATTTTCATAAGATATTACCCTCGCCGAATAGCCTCAATTGATAATAAAGGAGAATAACTATGGCACGTAATCAAAATCCTGCCGATTCAGGAATATATCAAGACATCTTTCACGAAGTCCAGCAAATAGCTGACAATGCCTTTAGTCGTACTCTCGTTTTCTTTGATGATACCAATCTTCATGATCCATTTCTGACGGTGCAGTTTAGTGCTGATTCGCTTACCCTTTTACGTTTGTATTGCACGGATCAAGGCTACGAGGTGGAGTTCCTCACCCCATTGTTCCCCTTGCGTCAGCCGGGCCATCGAGAGCCAACTGACCGAATTGTAGTTGCAAATGCAAGCGAACTCCGGACAAATGCGGTTTATTATGACCGCATTATTGAATGTTGCCACGATGCCCTTATGCGATGGCCAGATCTGTAGGCATATAATCCTTATGCCTTGCGAAATCGAAGCGACAGGATTTGAACCTGCGACCTCTGCGTCCCGAACGCAGCGCTCTACCAAACTGAGCCACGCTTCGATAAATCTATTTATTGAATATACAATTTTTATGACGTATTGTCAATTACTTTGCGCAATTTTAATTTCATTCTTTGAGTAACTTTAATTTTCTCCTTAATTTTCAATTTCATAATTTGCTAAAAATTTTTCAAAAACCCCCTTGACTTTGACACCATGTCGTAGTTTATAGTAAACTCTAGGAAAAAGAAAATAGGTAATGGAAAGGCATGAAATGGAGCTTCAGACAATCAGCAAAGTATCAAGGGAATATGGAATTTCCACAAGAATGTTGCGCTATTATGAGCAAATCGGGTTAATCGAAAGCAAGCGGAAAGAGGATTATGCCTATCGTGTTTATGACGAAAAAGCCATCAACACCCTGCGCCAGATTATTATTTTGCGCAAGCTTAGAGTTCCGGTAAAGCAAATCATCAGCATATTCAACAATAAAAGCGCAGTGGAAACATTAGCAATTTTCACGCAGAACATCGCAAAACTGGACGAGGAAATCACCGCGCTTAAAACGGTCAGATCCATGCTGATAAGTTTTGCTAAGGAAATACGTGAAAAGGCTGATGTTGACTTAAAATTGCTTGAAGATGACTCCGTTTTTTCTGTCATTAACTCTCTTTCTTTTTCTGAAAATCTAATTAAGAAGAAGGAGTACTTATCAATGGAAGATTTAAACAAATCAAGTGAAGACCTCAAAAAAATGTCGGACAACGATGTGCGGATTATTTATCTGCCGCCAATGGCGATAGCCGCTGCTTGTGCCGAGGGCGAGGAAACCGAAAGCAAGGCTTTTGAAATGGTTAAGCAATTCATTGCGGACAGCGGCTTGCTAAAGGTAAAGCCTGACGCCCGCTGCTTTGGTTTTGACTGCTCCCCCGAACCTCAAGGCGTAGGCACACCCTCAAAAGCATATGAAGTTTGGGTATCTATCCCTGATGAAATGGAAGTTAAAGCACCGCTTGTGAAGCGTGAATTTACAGGCGGGCTTTATGCTGCCCATGTGCTTCGCGAATGGGATTTCGAGGACTGGCGGCGGCTTTCAGAATGGGTTGAGGCAAGCGGGAAATACGCAAATGACTGGGGCAATCCGCGCGGGGGCTTAACCCCTGTCACGGGACAAGGTTTGGAAGAGACTTTAAATTTTTATCATTTTTCGCAAAATCCCAAACTGATAACCTTACAGCTTGATTTGCTGTTCCCGATTAAAGAAAAATAGTATTTTTCAAAATAGATTTTTTCAAAAATAACATATATTTCTCAAAATAATCTATATTTTTGGCTGCTGGCTTGTGCTTAGTACGGACAAGCCAGCATACCATATTCTATAACAATTTTTCCATAATCTCGCTTAGCGCATCGTCCAGCTCATATATTGACATTGAGCCAATAAATGTCTCAATTATCTTGCCGCCATAAAATATTATGATGGTCGGGATCGACAAAACGCCATATCTTTGTGCCAGCTCAATTTGCTTATCAATGTCGCACGTTGTCATTTTATAATCCCCTGTATATTTTAAAGACAACTGCCTGATGATCGGGTACATCATTTTACAGGGCCCGCACCAATCAGCATAAAAATCCACAAGGACTATATGCTGGCTATTCAAAACTTCGTCTTCAAAATTATCTTTTGATATTGAAACTATCATGCTTGTACCTTTCTTTTAAGTTAATGTGCCGTTCACCGCGAAATTACATACTTAAAAATCGGCTTTCCCAGCGCGGAAAACTTTTCTTCGTATTCTGTCAAAACATTGCCCTTTATCATTTCCTCATCATTATGCAAATCATAAGAAACTTTGTCAAGCCTCCAGCCTGCTGCCTCCTGCTCTTTTAAGGAAAATTGAAACAGGTCTTTATTGTCGGTCTTAAATTCTACCGCTCCATCAACCGCCAAAACTTCATCATAAAGCGCAAGAAATTCCCGTGAGGTAATCCGCCGTTTTGCATGGCGGTCTTTTGGCCATGGGTCAGAAAAATTCAAATATATCCGGCTCACTTCGCCCTTTGAAAAAACCGCCGTCAAATCACGGGCATCCAGCCGCAATAATGCCAGATTATTAAGCTCCAGGGCAGCCCGTTCTAATTTTTTTACTGCCCGGTAGAGAACGCTTGAATACATTTCAATCCCAATATAATTGATATCGGGATAACGGCTTGCCAACCCAGTAATGAACTGGCCCTTGCCCATGCCTATTTCAATATGGATTTTATTATCCGTATTATGGATATTATTATCCATATTATGGATTTCCATACGGATTTTGGCATTTTGGAAATATCTATTCCATTTTCCTTGGTAAAGCACGGGTTCAGGAATTACATAACGGCATTCCTTAATTAATTCTTCTGAACCTGTTACATTTCTTAAGCGCATATAGAAAATATATCACAGCATATAGTAAATGTAAATGAGATTTGCTTCATAAAGCATTTTAATATATAATGTAACCGTAAGGAGTGCCAAAATGCCGACAAAACCTATCAGTTTACTGCCCCTTAGGGTTTTTATGATTATCAATATATGCTTAATTATTTTAATTCCGCACCTTCACCTTAATGCCACGACGCTAGAACAGCACCAAGAAGCTGCCGAAGCAAGGAAGCTTTTGCCAATTGAGAGCAACCTGATTGAAAACTGGCCGGCCGGCCCGGCAATCGGGGCGGCTTCGGCGATTCTGATGGAAGCAAATACCGGGGTTATTTTATATGCCAAAAATATCCACGAGCGGCAGTTTCCCGCTTCAACAACGAAAATGATGACCTGCCTGCTTGCCGCCAATCACGCAAACCTTAATGACATTATTCCTTTTTCTGCTACTGCTGTTAATTCAATTAGCTGGGACAGCTCCAAAATCGGCATTAAAGCCGGGCAATCGCTGACTTTCGAGCAAGCCTTATATGCCGCAATGGTCCATTCCGCCAATGACGTAACGAACGGAATCGCCGAATTTGTTGGCGGTGATTTGGAGACTTTCGCCGAAATGATGACCAAAAAAGCCGCAGAGCTTGGCGCCCAGAATACCAATTTCCTCAATTCACACGGCTTGTTTGAAGAAGAGCATTATACAACCGCTTATGACTTAGCCTTAATCGCCGCCGCTTATTTCCGGCATGAAATGCTGGCCAGAATCGGCAATACCGTAAGATACTATATCCCGCCCTCGGAAAACCAGCCGGAAGAGATATATCTGCGCAATAGGCACCGCTTGATTAACGGCGAAATTGCGGTCGATTATAATATCATCGGCGGCAAAACCGGCTTTGTCAGCCGTTCGCGCCAGACTTTGATCACGGCGGCGGAAAAAGACGGAATGCGTTTGATTTGTGTTATTTTGAAGCAAGAATCGCCGGAGCAATTTTTTGATACGGTGAAATTATTTGATTATGGTTTTTCGAATTTCCAAATTGTTAATGTTGCGGCCAATGAAAGCCGTTATACGATTCAAAATGCCAATTTTTTCCAGACCGGGAATGATATTTTCGGCGATTCAAGCCCTTTGCTTTCACTTAACCCGGCTGATTATCTTGTCATGCCCAAAACAACTGACTTTCGCAGCCTCGCTGCTGATATCACATATTATACCAGCAAAACTTCGGCAGTCGCGGAAATTATCTATACATATAATAACGCTTACTTAGGCACGGCAACGGTTGATTTTGCTTCCGAAAACAGGTCAACCTATGATTTTGATTCCCAAATGCCGATGGAAATTCCTGAACCTGCAAAAGCTTTAGAAGAAAATGTCGTCTTTATTAATGTCAGGCAAGTAATTTTTATTGTCATTACCCTTGCGGCTTTGGCAATTTTATTCTTTATTATCCGGGCCGCCCTAAAAAGCTATCACTTCAACCGCCGCCGGAAACGCCGCCGCAAAAAACCAGGGCTTAGGCATCGCCGCGATCGGTTCAAGGGCTATTATCTATAGTACCGCTTTTTAAGATTTTCATGAGCCTTTTCTTTTAATTCAGCCCACTTTGCGCGTATTTCGATATAAGCTTCCTTATCAATGAATTTCGAAGTTTTTACGACATAGACACCGTGGTTCTCGGTTTTCTTAAGCCTGATTTTCGCTTTCATATAACCATGGGCAGGGCAAAAAGAAACAGAATAATAATGCCTTGAGTTACTGGTAAACCATTTTATTTTCCGCTTCAAATTATGCTCGCCTTTACACAAATAACAGCGGGTGCTCATAACCTCGCGGTCATTTAAGGCAGAAGGGCGGTCATCAAATTCAACCGAAATATATTTATGGTAATTATCAAAATTGACATGAATTTCTTCGCTTCTTTTCTGGGGCAAGATAAAAGTATCATAAGAATGATTATCAAAAACCCCTTCCGGCAGAACGCTTAGGATTTTCGCCGTATAATAAGCGTCACTAAAAGCACGGTGGAAAGGGATATCTTTGGGGAGCATTAAGAAATCAATCGCGGATTCTAAAGAACGGCGGCTTTTGGAATCTTCATAAGCAATGCTAAAAAGCTTCTGTACATCAAAATAACGGATCGGCCCGTCACAAAGCGGCTTCATAAAATAATACCGCATATTACGTTGCAATTCAACCAAATCGGCCGTGCCCCAAGTACAAAATATATAGTTTTCGCCGCACCACTCCAAAAACTCTTTCATTACCTGCGGGAAAGGATTGCCGTTCCTCAAATCGCGCATATGAAGATGAATAAGCTTGCTGGTAATATAGTGCATTTTGTCATAAACCTGCGGTTTTATCAATTGATTAAACTCGTCAAGCATATAACGGTCCTGATTTAGTTTTATCGCACCTATGTCGATAATTTCAAACGGAATTTCCTTGGCGGTCGATGCCAAATCATCGTAGTTGCTCTGATTCCATTCCAAATCAAAAATAATATAGTTCATGCCATTACTCGAATTTGAAGCCCAAAATTTTCATATTTCCATAAATCTGTATTTGGACTGACACCTTTTCATTAAGGATAATCTTATCGGGGTTAATTGCTGCTTCTTTGGTGATAAACTCACTTTCAGCGGAAAAATCCTCCGTTGCAATCATTGTCATATTATTATAAATGACTAACTTACATACCTCTTGCGGCAAAACATCGGCCTTGATAAAACGCGGCACTTCGGTAAAAAGAAAATCATTGTAAATAATCTTACACGATGAATAACGCCCAGCTGCATGGGGGGCTGCCTTGGGGGCAACACAAGTTTTGTAGCCGCCATCTTCGTTTTGCGGGCCGCGGTAAAGCTCGACATTGCGGTAATCGTCATAATTGAGCGCTTTCGTATAACTATCAGGGCAGCGCGTTTTAATGACTTCACCGGGAATCCGGACTGACATCTCGCTCCGGATATCCAAAGAAGATGCCCCGGCTTTAAAAATATAATCCCCGGCTTCTAAGACCATTTTCTCGGAAACAACATCAAAATAGCGCAAATCCGCTAAGGGTATCCGGAAATTTAATTCTCTTCTTTCACCCGGGGAAAATTGATTTTCCCTTTTAAAGGCTTTTAATTGCTTTAGCGGCTGCTTAGCGCGTGAATTTTCTTTCCTTACATAAATCTGGATAACCTCATCGGCTTGGGAAAAGCCGCTATTCCTGACCGTCATGCTGATATCAACTGCCTGTTCTTTTTCGTTTAGGACCGCGGTAAAATTGGTATAGGTAAAACGGCTGTACGAAAGGCCATGGCCAAAGGGATATAAAACTTCTTTGTCAAAATATTGGTAAGTCCGGTTGCCTTTAATGATATCGTAATCAAAAATATCCGGCAAATCGGAATCTTGCTTAAACCACGTCATTGAAAGGCGGCCCGCCGGATTTGAACGGCCGGAAATCGTCTGGGCAATCGCCGTCCCCAAATCCTGGCTTCCTGTGGCGGAATACAAAATCGTTGTCACCATATCGCTTAGCTTGCCTAGCGTATGCGGATAATTGCTAATAATGGTTAAAACCGTGTTCGGGTTCGCCATGGCCAATCTTTCCGCAAGTAATTGCTGATGGGGAGCAAGGCTAAGAGTCGTGCGGTCAATCGTTTCTTTGCTATTGATAACCGGATTCGTGCCAACAAAAGCAAACACATAATCCGCGTCATAAGCAACATTAACGGCTTCCTTAATTCCATCTAACACCGTAATCTTGGAAAAGACCAAATTGCGGGCAGATTCATCATCTTTGTCCCCAACCATTAGATAATTGTCTTCACCGATAACCACCGGCTTGCCATTCCAGCTTTTGAAATGGAAGTTTACCATGCCGGAGCTAAGGGAAAGCTTACGTGATGTATTCGTTTCAATGATATCCTCAATCTGCCATACTTCCCTGACGAACCAATCAAAGACCGTCTCTTTTGTCGCGCTGATGACCCCGGTTTCATCATCAATAGTCACATAAAGCCCATTGCTTTTGGCCTTAAAGGTCACGCTGCCAGAACCCCAGTCATTAACAGTAAAATTTTCGGCATTTTCAGACGATGTCATATATAAGCGGGCATTTTCATCAAGGCCGATAAAACGTCCGCCGCAAATAATTTTGACCTCATTTAGCCCGCTAGAATAGGTAATCTCTGAATCCTGGTACTCTGCGCGGATTCCCTCTAACGGACTGACAGTATATGGGGGCAATGGGCAATACCAGTCTTTGTTCCAAACATCAGCAAGCGGCCCAATCACGGCGATTTTTGGCGGCACCATTCCCTCCGTCAGGTTATTTTTTAGCGGCAGCATATTATCTTCATTTTTGAGCAGCACAATTGACGCTTTTGCCATTTTTAAGGCAATTTCTTGATGTTCCTTGCAATTTCGCAAATCCTCGCTAATGTCTAAATAAGGGCAATCATTGTCAAAAAGGCCCAGCCGGATTCGGGTCCGGAAAGTATTGCGGATTGATCTGTCAAGATCCGCTTCGGTTATCAAACCTTTATCTAAGGCGTTGCGGCCAGCCGAAATAACCATCTCGCGTTTGTTATCCGGAAAACTATCCACCCCGGCTTTTAACGCGGCGGCAATTGATTCCTCATGAGTCTCAAAAAACTTATGCGCGGTCACCGTCTGCTCCAAATCAGCAGCGTCACTGACAACATGGCCGGAAAGCCCCCACTCATCTTTGGCTATTTTCTGGATTTCATCGTTCAAAATCGCCGGAACACCATTGATTTCATTGTAGGCTGCCATAATGCCCTCAGCACCGCCCTCAACAACAGCCTTACGGAAAGGTTCAAAATAATACTCATGTTTATTGCGGTTATCAATCGAAGAAGAACCTGTACTGCGGTTTGATTCGACATTATTGGCGTAAAAATGCTTAAGCGTCGCGGCGCATTTGATGTAAAATGAATCATCACCTTTCATGCCTTTAATCAAGCCTGACGCCATCTCGCCAGCAAGGTAAGGGTCTTCACCATAAGCTTCTTCGGTCCTGCCCCAGCGCGGATCCCTTGCCATGTCAACGGTCGGGGCCCAGCGTGACAGCCCCCGGTTTTTGATTTTCGTCTGCAAAGCCCTGGCCTCATCACCGATGATGCGGCCGCACTCCGTAATCAAATCCTTGTCAAAGCTTCCGCTCATTCCAACAGGCTGGGTAAAAGATGTCGTCGGGTACGGCTCGCCCCGGTTAAACGCTTGGTCGTTCCTTGCTTCAACGCCGTGGGAAGCCTCGCCGCCAAGCCGATATTCCTTGATTCCCAGACGAGGGACGTCAGGGCAGCCTGTCGTTAAGCATTCCAGCTTTTCATCAATTGAAAGCTCTTTGACCAGATAATCAAGCCTTTCATCAATTGATAATTGATTATTCCATAATGGGGTATTAAGATAATCGCTCATATTTTCCCTTTCAGTATCTAACTAGCCAATGACTTCGATATCACATCTATGCTTAGTAAAAACCCAGCTTCCTTGCTTGCCCAGTATGCCGCCCCGGAAACCGGGACGGTTTCTAGCTTGTTTAATTTAAAGCTCCGCCCAGGAAGCCTTTTCTTTATCTCTGCTTCCAATAAATCAAGCAAATTCCGCGTTTTTTCTTTGACAAAAACTGAACCTGCCACGGTAAGATAAAGGGTTTTATCAGCCGGAAAATCAAGGCTCATCGCCAGATGGGCAATTCCGCCAGCATAATACTCTGCTGATTCTTGTAAAAATGAAATCGCCATCGGGTCACCTTTAGAAACTGCGTCAAAAAACATCATATTTAATTCGCTAAAAGTAACTGTTTCTTCCTCTATCTGCGTTGTTATGCTTTCGACATAATCCAGAGGGCCATTAACGCCTAACCGTTCAAAAAGCATTTCCGTCATGACGGTTTTTGGCTCGCACTTAAACAACTCTCCATAAACTGCGCCTAATAATTTCGTGCCGTACCATGTGCTTCCGCCGCAATCATTACATATGTCGCCGATTCCGCCGACTTGGACCATCGTACCTTGGTGGTCAATTGCCGCAATTGAAGCACCAGTTCCGTTAATCGCACAAATTCCAAACCCATCCTTACACCCAGCCGGAACGCCAAGAAAAGCGTCATTACATAGAATAAAATCCGCTAATCCAATCCGCTCAACCATTGCTTTAATGATTCCATGCTGCTTTTTTGTATCGACCCCGGCAATGCCCATTACCGCAAAAGCAATCTCATCAGGCGTTATCCCAGCACCGTTAAGCGTCTCAAGAATAAAAGCGGATAACTCTTGTTCCAGTTGCGCAAAAGACCCTTCCAATACCTCATGATTGAGCGGGCCGTGTTTTCCCAAAGCAATAAATTGACCAGCTCGGTCAAAAACCGCTAAATGGCTTTTTGTCCCGCCGCCATCAATGCCAAGAACATATTTTTTTTCCACCTCTACACCTCATATTATGCAAAAAATCTCGGAAGATACTCGCGATTAACCTCTAGCATTTCATTAAGCATTGGGGCTGCTTTGTCATAGTCGCCGATAAGCGGGTGAACCATCAAGGCTGCCAAAGCTGCGTCACGGTCGCCATTAATCGCCGCTTTAACCGTCAGCCGCTCATAAGCCTTAACCGCTTGCATTAAGCCAACAACATAATCATTGTAAACCGTAACCGGAAGCGGAGTCACCCCATCCATTCCGACCCTGCACTTAATTTCAACGACATCGTCTTTTTCCATAAAAGGGACTGCGCCGTTATTTTTTGCGGCAAGAACATGGACTTCCTGCTTGTCATTAAAGATAGCTTCGGCAACAGAGACGGCAGCAGTTGAGTAAAGAGATCCGCCCCGCTTTTCTAGTTCAACTGGCTTTTCCTTTAAATCTGGGTCTTTATACTGCTCAATTAATTTCGCTTCCAAATCAAGGCATTCCTCACCGCGGCTCTGCCCGGCTTTGCGGCATTTGGTAATTTGCTGTTCGCGGGTATAAAAATAACTCAAATACGATGAGGGGATATAAGGAATTGCCCGTAAAAGTGCAGAGTCATATTCTATTTCGGGAACATTTTTCATCTTTGCCCCGGCTTTTCCTGATAAGGCCGCAACAAGGTTTTCCGCTTCGCCCCTTTTGATAACCGAAGTGATAAAGCTAAGATGGTTAAGCCCTACATATTCATAATCAAATTCCTTTGTCCCGATTGTATTTTCGATTTCTTTAAGCATATTTATTGCGCCGTTACAAAGCCCAACCATCTTTGTATTAGTTTCGTTAAGGATTGCTTGCGCGATAATGCCGGAAGGATTAGAAAAATTAATCAGCCAGGCATCGGAAGCGGCAAGGCGTTTCATTCGCGCGGCAATATCGATAATCACCGGGACTGTCCTAAGCGCTTTCATGAATCCGCCTACTCCGGTGGTCTCCTGCCCAAGGCAGCCGTATTTAAGCGGTATCTTTTCATCTTTGATCCTTGCTGCCATCTGCCCAACCCGCACTTGGCCAAAAACAAAAGAAGCACCTTCAATCGCCCGGTCAAGATCCATTGTCAGGATGACATTGCCCTCAAAACCAGCCGCTTCCATTTGGCGTTTTGCGAGGCCGCCCACGATTTCCAATCGCTTTTCATCTATATCCATCAAAACAAATTCGGTAAAGGGAAGCACATCTTTCCTTGCGGTAAAACCCTCGACAAGTTCCGGCGTATATGTACTGCCTGCACCAATAATGGTTGCTTTCAATTTTTTCATTTTCATAAGCCTTTCTTATACTATAAATATACCAATCTACGCCCTGTTTGTAAAGTAAAAAAAAACGGAAGTAAAACTTCCGTATTCGTCATTGCGGCCTGGGCTTACGTCATTGCGGCCCCCGAGCCGCAATCTAGTAATCCTTTAGGGATTGCGGTTAAGGCCCGCAATGACAGCTTTTTTCTACACAATAAGCTCTTTTAAAAGCTCTTCAATTTCATCTTCGGAAAATTGCTCCGGGGCTTTTGCTTTATTATCAAGCGGAATCTTAACTATTTTTTCATCACCATGTGAATTATCCCCGCTATCCTCAAGCGGCTTATGAGCGGGATTGCGGGCAATGGAATTGGTTAATGGGCTGGAATCATCAATTGCAAGATTATTCTTAAGCCTTGACAATAAATGATTTTCCAGATGGTCCATCAAATTAATTTTTAGTATCTCGCGGCGGCCGGGAATGTCAACAAGGGCGGCTACTGAATAATATATGTACAAACCAACGATTGCCAGAATATAATAAGGCAATAGACGATACATTGTTTCACCGGAAATAATCCCCATGCTTATCCCAACACCAGCGGCAAAGACAGAAAGCATCATAATCTGGGAACATAAACGTCTCAAACTATTAAGGGATAAGCGGAATAACCCTAACCGGCTAATGAACCTGTCAACAAAGACAGAAATATTTGGGACATTGCCATTAAGCTGGTAACAGTTCTGAAACTTAAGCTTACAAAGCTTCAAATACTTATTTTCCGTCGTTGAAAGATTCTCGGTTTCATTAATCAGCCTTTGATAAACCACCCCAATCAGCACCTGCAAAATTACGCTAAGCAGAATAAGGGCAATAATAATTGCTGTTAACAGTATATTTTCAAGTAAAATTTGAAACATTAATATGACCTTGCCTTTCAGTTAAGTTTGCGTTATAGTAAGTTATACAAAATAATGCTTGTACAATTATTATAAAAAAAAACTAAGTTTATCACAATATATTAAAGGGCATTAAGCATCTTTAATTTTCGACAGATTATGATGTTTTAGCATGAGGTGTCTATGAAAAGCAAAAAAATAGTTCTGACTGGCGGCGGTACAGCGGGCCACGTAACCCCCAATATTGCCCTGCTGCCAGCCCTAAGGAAATTAGGTTATGAAATATCCTACATCGGTTCCCATAACGGAATCGAGAAAAAGCTTATTGCCGATTTTGAAATTCCCTATTATGGGATTTCCGTAGGCAAGCTCCGGCGTTATTTTGACCTAAAGAACTTTACTGACCCCCTAAGGATTATTAAGGGATATTCCGAAGCTAAAAACCATCTAAAATCCATTAAGCCCGATATTGTTTTTTCAAAAGGAGGTTTTGTCAGCGTTCCGGTTATCCGCGCCGCGGCCGCCCTTAAAATCCCCTGCATAATCCATGAATCGGACATTACCCCTGGCCTTGCGAATAAAATGTGCATTTCTGCAGCAACTTTTGTCTGCTGTAACTTCCCCGAAACGGTCAAAATGCTCAAAAACGGAAAAGCAATCCTCACAGGCACGCCTATCCGCGAAGAGCTTAAGCATGGTAACCCAGTCGCCGCCCTTGATTTATGCGATTTTACTGCCAATAAGCCAGCCATAATGGTTATCGGGGGAAGCTTAGGGGCAAGCTCAATCAATGAAACATTAAGAAAAGCCTTGCCAAAACTATTAGATGATTTCCAGATTATCCATATTTGCGGTAAAGATAAAATCGATAATAATCTGCTTAAGCTTAAGGGCTACAAGCAGTTCGAATACGTCAAAGCGGAGCTTAAGGACTTGCTTGCGCTTGCTGAATTAGTCATTTCCCGCGCCGGGGCAAACTCTATTTGTGAATTGCTTGCCCTTAAAAAGCCAAATCTTTTGATTCCGCTTTCAGCTTCCAAAAGCCGCGGCGACCAAATCCAAAATGCCAAGTCGTTTGAATCCCAAGGTTTTAGCATTACAATAAATGACGATGATTTAAACGAGCCGCTTTTAATTGACAAAATCCACGAGCTTCATTTTACAAGGACAAATTATATTGAAGCAATGGATAAAAGCAGCCAGCTTAACTCAATTCAGACGATTGTTGACTTGATAGAACGATTTCACTCTCCCTAAAAGTCGGATTGCTATGCCTTGTGCAACCGGAAAGCCACAAAATCATCAGGACCAAAACTAATAATACTGCTGTTTTTTTCATCTGGACAACCTCTACTATGCTTATGCGTATTTATGTAAAGGATTACCAGTTTTTTCTATAATATGTATCTCTTTTCCCCACTTCCCAATTGCGTTTAGGTTCTTTATCAAAAATTCTTTATCAAAAATTTTCGTAACTTGACAAGACACCATATCAAAAGTATAAGAAAATAGTAGCTTTATAAGTTTTTTCATGTTTATTTTCGGCGGCTAATAGTTTATAATGGTAATATGATTTTACTATGACTTTACAAAGGAAACCGCCAATGAAACTAATATCTTGGAACGTCAATGGAATACGCGCCTGTATTGGAAAAGGATTGATGGACTTTTTTAATCAAGCAGACGCTGATGTTTTCTGTTTGCAGGAAACAAAAGTTAGCCCAGGGCAAATTGAGCTGCCCCTGTCCGGATATCACCAATTTTGGAATTATGCTGTCAAAAAAGGTTATTCCGGAACAGCAATCTTTACCAAGCAAGAGCCGCTAAATGTCCATTATGGCATGGACATAAATGAACATGACCAAGAAGGCCGGATTATTGCATTGGAAATGGCTGATTTTTACATAGTGACGATTTACACGCCCAATTCCAAGGAACAGCTTTTACGGTTGGACTATCGGATGATATGGGAAGAAGCTTTTTTAGCCTACCTCAAAAAATTGGAAGAGCATAAACCAGTTATTTTCTGCGGCGACCTAAATGTTGCCCACAAAGAAATTGACCTTAAAAATCCCAAATCCAACCGCCGTAACGCTGGCTTTACCGATGAGGAAAGAGAAAAGTTCACTAATCTGCTTAACGCAGGTTTTATCGACACTTACCGCCATTTTTATCCGGATATTGAGGGTGCTTATTCTTGGTGGTCGTACCGCTTCCAGGCCCGGACAAGAAATGTCGGATGGCGGATAGATTATTTTGTTGTTTCCGAAGCCCTAAAAGAGCGCCTTGCTGACGCCCTCATTTATCAAGATGTCCATGGTTCTGACCATTGCCCGGTGGGGCTGGTTTTGAGTTGACTACTCCAGCGGTTCAATGTGGATAGTTGCTTCCATGTCAAACCGCTCTTTTATCATGCCCTCAATTGAAGTCGCGATAATATGCCCGCCCTCAATCGACATATTTTTGTTAAGCATGATGTGTAAAGTCAATTCCTTATGCAAAATATAATTATGCAAATGGAAATGATGGACTTTTAAATCATTGCCATATCGGTTTTTTATTTCGGCGGTAATTTCGTCCGTTATTTCGCTGTCTGGCTCTTCGCCCAGTATCTTGGTTATTGAATCTTTCAAAATTTTGAAAGCGGCATAAAAAATCAGCAGGGAGCAAATCATGCCAAGCACGCTATCCATCCACCATAGGCCGGGGATAAAACGCGAAACATAAATTCCGGCTAAAACTATTACTGATGATAATGAGTCAGAGCGATGATGCCAGCCATCTGCTTTTAACACGGCGTTGTTGGTTTTCCGCCCCAGATAAAACGAATACTGCGCCAAAAGCTCCTTGGCCGCAATTGATAAGATGGTGACAAATATCGCTAATGAACCGAAATAAACGCTTTCTTCATTCCTGAACCTTTCAAATGAGCCAGTCATAAATTCATATGCAATGATTCCCAGCATTAGCGCAATAAAAATTGCCGAAAGCTGTTCCCAGCGTCCATGCCCGAAAGGATGCTCTTTGTCAGCTTTTTTTGAGGCCAGTTTTGCGGAAATTACCACGACTATTGATGAAATTGAATCCGACATCGTGTGCCAGGCATCCGCAATCAAAGCAATCGAGCCAGTCATTGTGCCAGCAAAAAACTTTAGGATAAATAACAGCGTATTTACCACGATAGAAACAATTCCCCCAACTACTTGTGCTTTTTCTCTATTCATATCTTTCTCCTTAATCCATTCCGGATGCGGATTTTATTCTTCCTAAACAAAAAACGCATCTACGGAACACTTACTGTCCCATAGATGCGCTAACGCCATCTATTGCCGCTTCGCGGCCCAGCCCCACGAACCCGAAAGTTCATCGCCTGCTCAGATTATTATAGTTGGTTACATCATCTATTATATGATAATGCGAGGGAAAAAGCAACTGCTTTTTTCAGCTCTGTATGTATAAACTTACGCATATTGATTTTCAGCAATTATTTGGTATAATTAATAATCAGCAAGAAAATAAGCGCGAAAGAAAAACGAACGATTGACCGAAAAGGAGTAAAATACATATGCGAAATTTATTAGGATTGATTTACGGGATGGTTTATGGGGTTGCTTTAGTAGTTCCTGGCTTTAGCGGGGGGACGTTTCTGGTGATTTTCGGCTGTTATGACACTATTTGTGAAGCTTTTGCCCTTAATTTTAAGGCAATAAAAAAGAATTTTTTGTTTTTAGTTTGCTTCGGAATCGGCGCGGTGGGCGGATTGATTGGTTTTGCCCATGCAATAGTTTACTTGCTTTCGATTTTTGCGATCCCGACCAGCTTTTTCTTTATGGGCTTAATCCTCGGCGGAATACCGATGATACTTAAGCTGGCTTGCGAAGATGAAAAACTTAAGCCTGTCTGCATTGTCCCTTTTTTAATCGGGTTCTTTCTCGTTATTTCACTTTTCCTAATGGAAAATTTTGGCATTGCAACGGACTTTAATCAGGAACAAAGCTTCGTTTTCAGCTTGAGCATTATGGTTTACTCATTTTTTACCGCCATTGCAATGATAATTCCGGGGATATCCGGAGCGTTTATTTTGGTTGCTTTTGGTGTTTACGATTTATTCATGGAAGCACTTAAAAGCTTTAATTTTACTGTTTTAATTCCGGCGGCGGCTGGCATTTTATTGGGAATCGTTGCCGGGGCAAAGCTGGTATTGCTTGTAATCAGCAAATTCAAGTTAATGGTATACAGCATGATTATGGGACTGGTCGTTGGCTCTGTCGCGCCGCTATTCCCGTCTGGGGCCGGCTTTAACACTGCCACCCTGTTAAGCCTAATCTGTTTTATTATTGGCGGCCTGATAACGTTCAAACTGGCACAAAGAAACTAAATGGCAAAAAAAAATAGCCATGGCAAAAAAAATAGCCATGGCAAAAAAAATAGCCACACACCAAAGCTTGAGTTATGCAAAATACTAATATATAATATCAATAAACAATAAAGGAGAGCGAAATGATAAGGACAAAAACCGTTACAATGAACTCGATTAAAGGAATTGCTTACCGCCAAAAACTTAAAGCCGGGGGTTCAGGGCTGACAATCCTTACTGAAGAAAACAAAGCTGTTGTGACCATCAATAAAAGGGATGGCTCTTATGCCCCCTACGGCCAGTTTAACCGGGCTATTTTTACAGATGAGGTATTTGAAGAGGCATACGAGCTTTCAAAGGGGCTGGCATATCGCCGCCTTGGGCCGGCTTCTTACGCGGAATCCCTTAAAGCACCCGAAAAAGAAGAGCTAAAAGCTGAAACCAAAATTGATGAAGATGAGAGCGAAAACGATATTGCCACGGTCTGCTCACGGGAATATGACGCAATTATTGAAGCTTATACTGACAAAAATGGCAGCTTTTCATATGAGCTGATGAACAAAGATTTTATCCAGCGGGCCCACAAAAGCGATCAGGTTGGCAATTTCATCAATGAGGGAAAATCCGTTGATGAAATTATTGCTTTCTTGGTAATCAACAAAGTAAACAGCCTCATTCGTGATACCGTCGGCAAATATTCAAACGATGATGCCCTGGCCTTAGTCAAAATGCTTGATGACATGAATATGCGTTCTGCTTTTAAAGAACTGAAGCTATGGCTTAGAGGGAAAAAATGAATGCCCCTCCAGCCTTAGCAAAAACTCTTTTAACGAGAGTCCCCCGCCGAACCCGGTCAAGCTTCCGTCAGCTCCGATAACCCGGTGGCAGGGGATAATAATAGCGATCGGATTACGATTGTTCGCCATGCCAACAGCCCTAAAACCTTTAGGGCTGTTGCTCATTTCTGCTATTTCACGGTAACTTTTGGTTTCCCCATAGGGGATTTTTAGCAGGTTCTGCCAGACCCTCTTTTGAAATTCTGTTCCAATGGCTTCCAAGGGCAAATCAAACTCCTTTAAGCGTCCGGCAAAATAATCTTCCAGCTGGCTTAATGCTTTTTCGATTAAAGGGTTTTTTCTCCCCTCTTCTTTTTGGGCTAATGATTTTTCTGTTTTGCCGCCAAAATGCAGGCCTGTCACAGCTATCTCATTGACTGTGATGGTCAATGGCCCGATCGGGCTCTTATATATTTTTGTTTCATGCGCAAAACTTGGTTTCATCTTTTTCTATCTTTTCTATTTTATCTTTTGCCACTTCAAACATCAAACTCGTGTTTAAAATACCGCCTGTTTTAATTCTTCCGGTTAAGCTGGATTTTCTATCAACGCTTTCTAGGATGATCTCTTTTAGCTCCATTGTCTTTAATGCTGGCCAATTTGCCTTTAACAAGGCGGCCGCTCCGGCGACATGGGGGGCTGCCATCGAAGTTCCGTTCTTATAATCATATCCGCCGCGTGGGGAAAGGCTCAAGATATCCCGCCCGGGGGCGGCAATGTCAACAGTTCTTATCCCATAGTTGGAAAATGAAGCCAGGTTGTTGTTCCTGTCTGTTGCCGCAACGGAAATAATATTTTCGCTGTCAAATGATGAGGGGTAATCCGGGATATAGTCATTGTTCTTGCTGCTGTTCCCGGCGGCAACAATGAATAGTCCATTATATTGCTCGATGGCGTATTTTAGGGATGATGAATAGAATCGTCCGCCCCAGCTGTTGTTAAGAATCGGAATGCCCATCTTGTTGGCAAAATCAATCGCCGCAATCGCCGCGGCCAGGCTCATTGTCACCGACCCAATCCGGAAAGCTGCCACCTGTATATTCCAGCATACCCCGGTTATGCCGATTGCGTTATTGCCAACCGCCCCAATCGTGCCAGCCACATGGGTCCCATGGCCGCTTAAATCCATCGAATTAGGATTATCATTGACAAAATCCCAGCCATTTTCATAGCTCCGATCAAAAGAATGCCACATATTTTGCTTTATGTCAGGGTGCTGATGGTCAATTCCGCTATCTACTACCCCAACAACAACGTCCCGGCTGCCAGTTGTAAAATTCCACGCCGCAGGGGCGTTAATCGTTTCCAATCCCCAAAGATACCTAAAATCCGGGTCATTTGGCAGTACATACATTTCATAGCTGTAATCAAGTTCTGTGTAAACAACATAGGGCTTTGCCGATATTTTTTCGGCTGCGTCAATCGTTGCCATTTTGTCTTTGTTTGCAAGTTCAGCTAGTAAAAGATAACCAAAATCACTTTGACTTGATAATTTGCCAGGCTGGTAAATAATGGTAATTTTCTCTACATCAATCCCCGCAAATATTTGGCTGTTGTAAAAACTGGTTGCGCTGGCATAATCAATGTTTTTATCCAAGGCAACAATTATTTTTCCGCTTTCAAAATCTCCGTTCTCAATATAATAAGACATCAAAATCATCCTTTAGGTTTTAATGCTTTATTATATGTTTTAGCGGAGATAGTGTTAATTATTTAAATGCTGTCAAGGCTCACAATGCTTTAATCCACGTTAGATTTGCTTTGCTCGCTATCGGGGATATTTTCCATCGCATCGTCAATATTTTCATATTCCTTGCTTCCGTCCGAGACCTTCTCACGGACTTTGGCAATCCTGGCGACGGTGACATCATCATTTAGGTTAATCAGCTTTACCCCCGAAGTAATCCGGCCAAGCGTTGAAATATCTTCCATGCGCAGCTGGATCATCGTCCCGCCAGTCGTAATCATCAATATCTCGTGGTCATTAGTGACCGCTTTTACGCCCATTACATATCCGGTTTTGCCAACTACCTTATAGCATTTAACGCCCTTTCCGCCCCGCTTTTGAATATTAAATTCGTTTAAGTAAGTCCGTTTGCCCATGCCGCGTTCCGAGACAATAAGCAAGGAATCACCTTGATGGTCTAACTGCATCCCGACAATTTCATCTCCGTCCGAAAGATTCATTCCGATCACGCCCATCGAAGAACGCCCGGTTGAGCGGACATCAGTTTCCTTAAACCGGATGCACATTCCATATTTGGTAACAAGGAATATTTCTGTTTCCGCATCGGTAATTTTGACTTCAATCAGCTCATCATCATCACGCAGGTTGATGGCAATTAAGCCATTTTTGCGGACGTTGCTATATTCTACGACGTGCGTTTTCTTGGCGATGCCCTTTTTCGTAATCATGAACAGGTTTTTTGAATGCTCATAATCCTTAATCGGAATGATCGCCGTGATATTTTCGCCCGGATTTAGCTGCAAGAGATTGATTATCGCCGTCCCCCTTGCCGTCCGGCCCGCTTCCGGTATTTCGTAAGCCTTAAGGCGGTAAACCCTGCCATGATTGGTAAAGAACATGATATAATCATGGGTTGTCGTCATCAAAAGGTCGTCAATATAATCATCTTCAATTGTTGACATACCTTTAATGCCTTTTCCGCCGCGGTTCTGGGAACTGAAATTGTCGATCGTCATCCGTTTGATGTAACCAACGCTAGTTAAAGCAATAATCGTATTTTCACGCGGAATCATGTCTTCCATCGAGATATCAAATTCATCAAAACCAATCTGGCTCCGGCGGTCGTCGCCAAATTTGGTTGAAATAATCATAATTTCTTCACGGATAACGCGGAGCAGAATTTTCCGGTCGCCAAGGATTGCCTTAAGCTCGGCAATTTTCTGCAATAATTCGCGATGCTCGTTTTCTAATTTTTCTCTTTCTAAGCCAGTTAATGCCCGAAGACGCATATCAACAATTGCTTGTGACTGCGGGTCGGAAAGGCCAAAACGCTCGATTAATTTTTCCTTTGCTTCGGCCGTATTCTGGCTGCCGCGGATAATTTTGATGACCTCGTCAATATGGTCTAACGCAATCAAAAGACCCTTAATAATATGATCACGTTCTTCTGCTTTATTTAAGTCATACTGAGTCCGTCTCGTGACGACTTCTTCTTGATGGGTAAGGTAATATGTCAGCATTTCAAGTAAATTTAGTACTTTTGGCTCATTATTTACCAAAGCAAGCATGATTATCCCAAAGGTATCTTGCATTTGCGTATGCTTATAAAGCTGGTTCGTGACAACATTTGCATTTGCGTCACGGCGAAGCTCAACCACAATCCGCATTCCGTCACGGTCCGATTCATCACGTAAATCAGTAATCCCATCTATTTTTTTGAGCTTAACCAATTCGGCTATTTTAAGCAGCAGATTAGCTTTATTGACCATATAAGGCAATTCGGTGACAATAATTTGGTTTTTGCCGTTAGCCAGCGTTTCAATATCGGTCACGGCGCGGACGCGGACTTTGCCCCGGCCGGTCCGGTAGGCTTCCTCACTTCCACGAGTGCCAAGAATCACCCCACCAGTCGGAAAATCCGGGGCGGTAACAATATCCATGACTTCTTCTAAGTCAGTTTCGCGGTCTTCGAGAATATAATTGTCAATTATTTTGACCACCGCATCGATTATTTCGCGCAAATTGTGCGGCGGAATATTAGTCGCCATGCCTACGGCAATCCCGGTTGTCCCATTAACCAGCAGATTGGGATAGCGGGCAGGAAGAACTGTCGGCTCTTTTTCTGTTTCGTCAAAGTTGGGGACAAAGTCAACCGTATCTTTGTTAAGGTCGGCAAGCAGTTCCATTGATATCTTGGAAAGCCGGGCTTCGGTATAACGCATCGCCGCCGCCCCGTCACCGTCAACCGAACCAAAGTTACCGTGTCCGGCCACTAAAGGATAGCGGGTTGACCACGGCTGTGCCATATTGACCAATGCCCCATAAATTGAGCTGTCGCCATGGGGGTGGTATTTACCCATTGTATCACCAACGATACGGGCGCATTTACGGTGCGGTTTGTCCGGGCCGTTATTAAGCTCAATCATTGAGTGGAGGATCCGCCTTTGCACCGGCTTTAGCCCATCCCGGACATCAGGCAAGGCCCGCGAAGCAATCACGCTCATTGCGTAATCGATATATGAGTTTTCCATGGTCTTTTTAAGATCCACTTCCACTATTTTGTCGATTTGGGGTTTGTCAAAAATATTGTCTTCCATATGTTTTCCTTTACTGATTATTTGCTATATGCTTTACGAGTTTGTCAAATGTCCAGGTTCTTCACAAATCGGGCATTTTCTTCAATAAATTCACGGCGCGGCTCTACTTTATCACCCATCAAGGTCGTAAAAGTCAAGTCAATTTCTGATTCCGCTTCCTCATTCATCGTAACCTTAAGCAAGACTCGTTTCTCTGGGTCCATTGTTGTGTCCCAAAGCTGGGTTGCGTCCATTTCACCAAGGCCTTTATAACGCTGAATCTTATTATTTTGGTCACGGCCAATTTCGATAAGCAGTTTTTCCAGTTCGTCATCACTATAGGCATACCAAGTTTTTTTGTTTTTTTCTAACTTATAAAGTGGCGGCTGTGCCATATAGACATAACCTTGCTTGATTAGCTCCGGCATAAAGCGGTAAAGGAAAGTAAGCAGCAGGGTCGAAATATGGGCTCCGTCAACATCAGCGTCAGTCATGATAATAATTTTGTGGTAGCGAAGCTTATCAATATCAAAATCATCATGAATCCCCGTCCCAAAAGCAGTAATCATCGCTTTTATTTCGGCATTGCCATAAATCCGGTCAAGGCGGGCTTTTTCAACGTTTAATATTTTACCCCTTAAAGGTAAAATAGCTTGTGTTGCCCTGCTCCTTGCGGTTTTGGCACTGCCGCCAGCCGAGTCACCCTCGACAATGTAAATTTCACAATTTTTGGGGTCTTTATCTGAGCAGTCAGCTAGTTTCCCCGGCAAGCTCATTCCGTCTAAAGCGGTTTTTCTTCTGGTCAGGTCACGTGCTTTTCTGGCCGCGTCCCTTGCTCTTTGGGCAAGAATTGATTTTTCGCAAATAATTTTGGCAATCGTAGGGTTTTGCTCAAGGTAATAAGTAAGCTGCTCGCTGACAATATTGTCAACTGCCCCCCTTGCTTCCGTTGTGCCTAATTTTTGCTTGGTCTGGCCCTCAAACTGCGGGTCTTCAATTTTGACGCTGACAATCGCGGTCAAACCCTCGCGGACATCTTCACCGGATAAATTAGGTTCATTTTCTTTAAGAATTTTGTTTGACCTTGCATAATCATTAAAAGTCTTTGTAATCGCATTACGGAAACCAATCAAATGGGTGCCGCCCTCAGGGGTGTTGATATTGTTAACAAAGCTATAAGAGCTTTCAACATAAGAATCATTATGCTGAATGGCGACTTCAACCTCGATGTTGTTCTTTTTGCCCTCAAAATAAAGGACATTATCATATATAGCGGTCTTACTGCGATTCAAATACGTAACAAATTCCTTAATTCCGCCCTCATAATGAAATTCACGCTTTATTTCATTGTCAAGGTCGCGGGCATCACGCAAAATAATCCGCAAGCCCTTAGTCAAAAACGCCATTTCCCTAAGCCTTTGCTTAAGGATATCAAATTCAAAGGTATTTGTTTCTTGGAAGATAGTCACGTCCGGCAAAAAAGTGACCTTAGTACCTGTTTTATCCGGCTCACATTCCCCGACAACACGAAGCTTTGACGAAACAATCCCTCTTTCATAACGCTGGCGGTGGATTTTGCCATCTTGAAAAATTTCGACCTCAAGCCAATCTGACAGGGCATTAACAACAGAAGCACCCACGCCATGCAGGCCGCCGGAAACCTTATAACCGCCGCCGCCGAATTTCCCGCCCGCGTGCAAAATCGTAAATACAACCTCAACCGCGGGAATCCCGGCTTTTTGGTTAAGCCCGATTGGTATTCCCCGCCCATTATCGATAACGGTCACCGAATTGTCTTTGTTAAGGGTTACATCAATAACCGAGCAAAACCCAGCTAAAGCTTCATCAACAGCATTATCAACTATTTCATAAACCAGATGATGAAGTCCCCGGCTTGCCGTTGTCCCAATATACATTCCGGGCCGCTTACGGACAGCCTCTAAGCCCTCAAGGATCTGAATCTGGTCCGCGCCATATTCAAAATCTAATTTTTCATTTTCCATTTTTTTCCATACCTTTCGCCTAACTATTTTCTAAGCAAGCCACACCGCCGTCAACAACCCGGAAAATGCGGTCAATTTCAAACCTGTTATTAACAAACTCATCAAGCCCCGTGCAAGTAACTATCGTTTGGATTTCGCCAATATTATTCAATAAAAAATTCTGCCTGCTGCTATCAAGTTCCGAAAGAACATCATCTAATAAAAGCACGGGAGTATCCTTGGTAAGCTTTTTTATCAACTCAATCTCAGACAGTTTTAAAGAAAGAGCAGCGGTACGTTGCTGTCCTTGAGAACCGAATTTTCTAATATCAACGCCGTTTATATAAAAAGAAAAATCGTCACGGTGAGGACCAACAGTAGTTTGCTTTAAACGAATATCTTTTTCATAATTTAAAGCTAAATTTTTTTCAAATTCATCTACCTTAGTATCTGCTTCATAAAAGATCTTAAGTTCTTCTTTTCCGCCGGAAAGTTTTTTATGTATTTGCCCAATGATGGCGTTTAGCTGTTCGGAAAAAGCCTGTCTTCTTTCGATTATTTTGCTTCCGTATGTAAAAAGCTGTGAATCCCAAACTGAAATAGTTTCTTTAAGGGTTGGGTTTGCTTGCATATCCCTAAGCAGCTTGTTTCTTTGATTAATAATTTTGTTATAATTATTCAAGTTATATAAATAAATGCTATCAAGCTGGCATAATTCCATATCAGCAAAACGCCGCCGCTCCGCTGGACCATTCTTGATAATCGCCAAGTCTTCCGGGGAAAAAAATACTACGTTCAGTATACCCATCAGCTCGGCGGCTTTTTTTATCCTTTGATTATTTATCGCAATGCCTTTTGATTTTGCGCTGCGAAGATGCATATCAACCTTGGTAATATCATCTCCTTTTGCGACATAAGTCCTAATATGGGCTTCTTCTTCAAAAAAATTAATAATGTCCTTGTCTTTGCTTGCTTTATGTGACTTTGTCGTTGAAGAAATAAATATTGCTTCTAATATATTAGTTTTCCCTTGCGCATTATTGCCATATAAAATATTTGTACCTGCACTAAAATCAATATTTAATGACTGGTAATTACGAAAATTATTAAGTTCCAATGATTTAATTATCATCTTTATTTCTCAATTCTAATCTCATTTCCATTAAATAAAATGACATCTGTGTCATATAGCTTTCTGCCCCGCCTTACTTCCGTTTCGCCATTTACTAAGACCATTCCGCCAGCGATTAATATTTTTGCTTCCGCCCCGCTGCTGACTAAATTGGCCAGTTTCATTGCTTGTCCTAATTTTATGTATTCATCTTTTATTTTCATGGCTACATCTCTCTAAACTGTCGTAAAATTAACCGGAAGTACCAAATAAATATAGTTTTCTTCACTATCCCTTATAAAACAAGGGGCTTTTGGGTTAACCATATAAATATCAATCGTTTCATCGTCAATAACTTTCAAGGCATCAATTAAAAATTTTGGATTAAAGCCAATCATCAAATCCTTTCCTTGCTTGGAAATATCAATTTCTTCATTCATGCTGCCAACCGTTGAACTCATTTTAAGTTCCATTTTTTCATCGTTAATATTAATAATGATTGGCTTTTTTTCATTTTCTTTAATGAGAAGAGTTGCCCGGTCAATGCAATCTAGGAATATTTTCTTATTAATTGTTACTTTAGTCTCAAAATCGCTTGATAACATTTGGTCAATCCGAAAATACTCACCCTCAATTAGCCGTGAAACAACCATTGTATTATCAAATTCAAAGACAATATGCTTTCCGGTAAAGAAAACAGTAACATCACGATCAGTTTCACCTGATAATATTTTGCTTATTTCATTAAGTGTTCGGCCGGGAATGACGACCTTGCGATTGGGATAATTGTTTTTAAGGTCAACTCTTCTAATCGAAATGCGATGGCCATCTAAAGAACAAACTTTTAATTTGTCCCCGGTTACTTCAAATAATTCTCCGGTCATTAATTTATTATTTTCATTATCAGAAATCGAAAATATCGTTTGCCTGATAGTTTCTTTCAAAGTAAATTGCGATATTAAAATTGAATCTATTCTTTCAATATCTGGCAAATATGAAAAATCCTCGCCCGATTTTCCGATAATGGTAAAAATTGATTTTTCACAAGTAATAATCGTCCTAAAATTACTGTCAACACTTAGGGTAACATCATTTTCAGGAAGCTTTCTTACTATTTCAGAAAAAAGCTTCGCATCAAGGGCAATTTTCCCTTCTTCATTAATCTTGCCGTTAATTTTGGTTTCAATGCCCATTTCCATATCGTTGGCAGTCAGCTTTATTACTCCGCCAATTGCTTCGACCAAAATACATTCTAAAATTGACATTGTCGTTTTATTAGGCACAGCCTTTGATACAATTTGAACTCCGTTTAATAAATTTGCTTTTGAACAGACGATATTCATTTTAATTCCTTTCTAAAAATCCTTATAATATTAATAAAGTAATTTAGTAGTAATAGTAATAGGGCTTGTGGATATGTGGAAAAGCTTTTCCGGTCTCTTATATAAAGCTTTTACATAAAAATTAAAGTGTTTATATGTAGCTAATAACTATTTTTTACTTAATAATTATCACCATTGATTATTTTTATGCTACTCTTTATTATAAGGCAAAACTCAAATATAAACAAGTTATAAACAGTATTTTGTGGATTTAATTATTTCAATTTTTAGTTAGGGTTTATTACCTTAATAATAATGTCTATTTTATTTTTAAGCTCTTCGTTTGTCAAAATATCATTCTTAATTTTGTCGTAACCATGAATGACGGTAGAGTGGTCTTTTTTTCCTAGTATTTTTGCTATCTGTTTGTAAGGATAATCAGTCAATTTCCGGCACAGATACATAACAACGTGCCTTGGCTGGACAAATTCTTGATTTTTTCTTTTCGAGGTTATTTCGGCCGGATCAACATTATAATGCTCTGCGACAATATTAATAATTAATGTCGGCGTTATTTCTCTTTTTTCCTCATAAATAATGTCTTTTAAGGTTTCTTCAACACCTTTCATATTAAGCTGCTTATTTTCTATTTTTGAAAAAGCAAGAACCTTATTAAATGCGCTTTCTAGTTCCCTGACATTTGAAGTTACATTCTTTGCAATATAATCAAATATTTCATTATTAATTATTTTATTTTGCTGTTCGGCATTTCTTTGTAAAATAGCCATCCTTGTTTCATAATCAGGAGCTTGCATATCAGCAATAAGGCCCCATGAAAATCGGCTTCTAAGCCTTTCTTCCAGTGTTTCAAGATCTTTTGGCGGTTTGTCAGAGGTCAAAATAATTTGCTTATTGTCCATGTGCAAAGAATTAAAAGTATGGAAAAATTCTTCTTGGGTACTTTCTTTGCCAATGATAAACTGGACATCATCTAATAAAAGAACGTCAACGGTGCGGTATTTTTCCCTAAATTCAACCATTTTTGTTGCGTTGCCGCTCCTTATGGCCGCAATTACTTCATTAGTAAAGTCTTCGCTGGTGGTATATAAAACCTTTGAATTTGGATTATTATTAAGGATTGAATGGCCAATAGCATGGATAAGATGGGTTTTTCCCATTCCTGAACTTGAATAAATATAAAATGGATTGTATACTTGCCCCGGAAGTTCAGCAACTGCCAAGGCGGCCGAATGAGCAAAACGGTTATTGCTTCCCACCACAAAGGTTTCAAATAAATATTTTGAGTTTAGGTTTGCGTTTTCATAATTTACGTTGCGGATGATATTTGTTGCCTTTGCCGATTGGCCACTTTCTTTATCTTTTTCCAAAATAAAGACGACATTACAATCAACTCCAATTAATTCGGTGATTGTGACTTTAAAAAAGAGGGCATATTTTGAGGTAATGACTTTTATTACTTGGGCTTGGTCATCAGGGCTTGAGATGATGATTTCATTGGTTTCTTCATTTATATCATGAAAAATAAGCGGCTCAATAAAGGTTTCATAAGCAACCTTTGAAAGCTCATACTCATTATAAACAGTAAATTTTATTTTTTCCCAATTATCTGAAATAATACTTTTAAGGTTGGACATCTAAAAAGCCTTTCAAAAGCGATATATTTTACTTGTCCATTCTATATTAATATAGTTGGGGTAAATAAGCAAATAGAAGTTTGAAAAATTTTTTATTTTTGTGTCGTGTCCTTTACTAAAAATGTGTGTTTTTATACACGAAATTTGGTAAAAAATGTGTATGATATGCTATGGTGTTTGGGGGTAAAAGATGGTAAAGTTATATAGGAAAAATTAATTTAATCATTTATAGCGATGAAAACTCATAAATAAACCGCTATAAACTATTACAAAAGTAGGAGAATGGCATGAAAAAAATAATTTTATTATCAATATTTTTTATAGTGATAGCCATTAATGGCTGCGGAAAAAATGAAAATAAAGATCCATATCTTGCAACAATTATCGCCGAAGATATTAATATAAATCGCGTCAGTAATTTTGTTGAGCATAAAAATCAAATAAAAATCCTTGGTGATTATTATGTACTTGATAATGATGATGAGGTAAAGGTACTTACTTTTAATACCGATGGAACTCTAATTTCAGAAACATTACTAAATCTTCCGGAAGAATCAGAATCAGCTGTTATTACTAGCTATGCCGGTATCGGAAGCTTTGATTCTGATGGGGGTACTTGGTTAGTATATAATAAGAATGATGATGGTGAACGTTCTCATATGTTAGTTAGTTTTGATGAAAATGGAAATTATGTAAAAACTGTTGATATCAGCTTAATTGATTTTGAAAATTCTTTTTATTATTCCTTAACTATCGATAATAACGCTAATGGTGCATTTTTCTATTTTCACCTTGACAATTATATCTTAACCTATACCGAAGATGGTTTTCTGCTTGAATCAAAAAATGAACTCAAAGACCATCAAATTAAAGGCATTTTAAAGCTGTATGATGAACGCATTATCGCCGTCTCCCAAAAGCAATCTGCCGGAATGAATTCTCCTACATATATTACCTGCTTTTGTCCATCTGAATGTGAGCAAATAATTTTAGAAGATGTTAAAGCCAATTTTTTTAGCTCTTTTTTTAGAAGCGGGAATGCCGATTATGAAATTTTGTTGCTTTCGCCAACAAGTGTAATGGGTTACAAATTAAATGGCGAGCGGTCAGAATTAGCCAACTGGTCATTAAGCGGTGTACATAATTCAGATAATAATATGTACCAGCATACAATCCTGGCTGACGATGCAATTTATTGTTTGGAAGAGAATATAGCGATAGATGAAATAGATTTTACACGAACTATAAACTTGCTTAAATTGCAAGAATCAGGGGCTGACTTAGCAAAACGCAAAAAAGTTATTAATGTCGCAACAGTTTATGAAGATGCAAAGATAAAAAATGCGGTCATTAACTTTAACCGTAATAGTGATGATTATTTTATCAGCTTTAAGACATATTCTACCGAAAGCAGTAGCGGTTGGGCTACTGATGAAGCAATAACTGCTTTTAATATTGATATCATTGCCGGGAATATTCCCGACCTAGTTTTTTTATCCAGAAATATGCCGATAAAAACCTATGCCACGAGAGGGTATTTTGCTGATTTATATGAATTTATCGACACCGACCCGCATATCAACAGGAATGATTATCTTGCCAATGTATTGGGATTATTAGAAACTGACGGAAAGCTTTTGCTTGGTACATCATCATTTGGCATTAGGACGATAATTGGCAAAGCAATTAAATATGATACCTTAAAAAACTTTGCTTGGGATGATTTAACTGTACTCATGGACGGTCAGGCAGATGACGTGCTTCCTATCGGGCATCCAAGAAGGGCGATGTCAAAGGCTGGTTATCTTGGGTATTCACTTAATTTTTTGCTCAATGATTATATCGATTATGAGCTGGGGATTTCTTCTTTTGAAAGCCTTGAATTTATTAATCTTTTGAAAACTACCGATTTTTTCCCTATGCAAGCAAATGATTATAACGGCATTATTGATTATATGGCTGGCAATCCATTGATGATGGAATCATTTTTTAATAATTTTGGAAATATAGAATTTGAACAAGCTTATCTTGAAGCTGATTTTGGCACGGAAGACGTAATATACTTAAGTTCTTCATGTGTGCCGTTTGATCTTTTCGCTATTTTTGCGAATGCAAAGGAAAAAGACGGAGCGTGGGAATTTGCCCGCTATTTTTTAGGCAATTTTCAGGAAACCGCCAAAATTTTTTCACCAAGCTTGCTACTTGGCATACCAATAAAAATATCGGCAATTGAAGATTTAGCTGAAAGGGCAAGAAACCGACCGGATTACGATCAAGTAGGCGTAAACGGTAATCTTATCACAGTAAGAAGGCCATCCGATGAATATATCCAGAGGATTCTTGACTTGATTTATTCACTAAACCATCTTGATTTGGTTGATGACAAAATTAGGGAGATAATTCTTGATGATGCAAATTATTATTTTGCCGGGCAAAAATCAGCTGAAGAAGTTGCAGCTATTATTGATAACAGGGTTTCACTTTATTTGGCGGATATTAATTAATATGACTAAATTACACATAATTTTTTTATTTAAGTTGTGAAATATCATGCACAAAGCATTCTAAATATGTGCATATATTTGCATAAAAAATTTTTTAAAAAAAATAAGAAAGAAAGGAGGAAACCAATGAAAAAGATAAATAAAAAGATTATAACCGTAATTGCTGTAATGGCTATGGTTATGAGCGTGGGATTGTCAGCCGCTGCCCAGTATTCTTATCCCCATCCGCCTCACAATCAAAATTTAACTGGTTCTCATAAGAGGTTTGTTAGACAGGATAAATACAATTGTGGAACTACAACAGGATGTTTGATATTTGTAAATGTCAATGAATACGATGCATATTGCGGAAACTGCCAAGCACAAAATGGCACTAAGGAAATGGCATTCACAACGCACAACAGATGTCCCTAATTTCTAGTCTGGACAAGTTTATCTGACTCTGTGGCTTAGGTGATAAAAGCCAACAAGGTGCATACGTTTAAACCAACAGGTTTGACGTATGCAATTCTTGTTTTCAATTTTCTGTTTATGCAATCTATAAGGAGGCTACATCATGTTTAAAAAAAAATTTTGTTTAGTTTTAGGAATGATACTTTTACTTGGTTTTTCAAATAATTGCAATGCTTTAAAGCCAGAGCCAAATTCTTTACCTGATTATGAATTTTATGTTGATAATGAAATACATAAATCAATAAATGAATTTGCAGAGGATGATTTAAGCTTTGCTAAACAACGTGAATTGCTGATTTTTTACAATGAAATTATCGATGAGATTAATGAAGAATACTTTGGCGGAGCTTATTTTGACGAAAATGAAAATCTAGTTATTTTAATTAAAGAAGGCGCATTAATAAACTCTGAAAGAATAAATAAAGAATATGTTAGCTTTAAGATTGTAAAATATTCTTATGAGGAATTGAGCATATACCAAAAAACTATTAATGGATTAAAAGAGCAGATAGGTTTTCAAGCGACAGGGATAAATCAACAAGAAAATAAAGTTAATATCTATACAGATGGAAAATTAAATAAAGAAATACTGTATAAGACAGTTCCCGAAGACGCATTAAACATAATAATTGGCGATTATTATGGAGCTGATTCTGCTGCTTATACAGTTGTACCTGGAACATTAATTACAAATACATTTAATGGTGAATGAGGAACAATCAGTTGTGCAGTCGTTTGGGAGGTCAACTTCTGATATCTTTATAAAAAGATAACAGGGTTTCACTTTATTTGGCGGATATTAATTAACTCACTTGCTCCAGGTTTTTTCCGGCAAAGACGCAGTATCGAAATTTTTCTCCCCAGATAAGCACTCTTTTACTATTTCTTTATGTTTGTACAATCTGAACATATCAAAAGTTATGTAAATTTGATTAAGGTATTCCTTACTTAAAGTTTTGTCGCCAAGAGCATCAAGGCAAAAAGCCTTATTAAATAAAATCAACGGCAAAGTATCAAGAAAGCCTGTCTCAATGCAAGTGTTTACCCCCTGATTACAAAACTCAATTACCTCATCGTATCTCTTGGCAGCATTTAAATATTTCGTCAAATTATAAACCAATAAAGGGTATTTTCTTCCCCTTTCGAATTTGTCAATGCAGTTTTTATCAAAGATATATGTAAGGGCAAGCATTGTCTCAATTGCTTTTTCTAGCTTATTTTGGCGAAAATAAATGGCAGCGTAGAGATTTATCGCAAAAAGCTCATTGCTTGTCATACAATTATATTCTTTTACTTTCTGCTCGCCAAACTTCTCATTGCTGATTTTATAGGCTTTATCCAGCAAGGCAAGTATATCTTCCGGATTTGCATTTTCATTAGCATAGTTACAAGCCTTGGCGCATAACAAATATTGCTGGTTTAATTTGTGTTCAGAAAAATCAGCATCATTTTCAAGCCTGTTTATTATGCTGTCCGCTTCACCTGTCCGCTGATCAGCAAGGTAACTATTAAGGCTATCAATATGCTGTTGATAATTGGTCATTTTCTCGCTCAGAAAAAAATCCGTATGATAAGGATTAATCCCAAGACGTTCAAGAATGGGTTCCAAAGTTTTTTTGTTTGGCGTAATTGTGCCATTCTCAATTCTAGATAGGTGTGCCCTGTCCATCAGCCCTGCGGCAAGCTCTTCTTGCGAGATACCCTTTTGTTTCCGCGATTCCTTGATTAATTTGCCTGCGTCATAATTAGCCATTCATTCCCTCTTTAGTGAGCAAAACCCAAATTAATGTTGTTAAAGTACATAATACTAGAGGTTTTTCATAATGTCAACAAAGATTTTTGTTTTGCCCAATATTTTTTTTATTTATGCTTGACGGAATAAAGTTATTACCTTATAATTTAAATGTTGTTTGTCTGTGGAAAGGAGGTATTTAAGATATGAAAATGACATTTCAGCCGAAGAAACGGCAAAGATCAAAGGTTCACGGCTTCAGGGCCAGAATGAAAACTGCTGCTGGCAGGAGAGTATTGGCTGCCAGAAGATTAAAAGGAAGAAAGAAATTATCAGCCTAAGAATTATTAATTTATGAAATTTAGTAAATCACTTAAAAAAAACTGGAGATTCCGCGAAGTTTACAAAAATGGCAAATCATATGCCAACAGATTTTTAGTAATGTATGTTACAGAAAACAACGCTGATAGTAGTAGCAATTTTAACAGTTTAGGAATTACAGTTTCAAAAAAAGTGGGAAACTCGGTCGTAAGGCACAGGGTTACCAGATTAATTAAAGAAAGTTATCGGCTGCATGAAATGATGTTTAATAGTGGTTTAAATATCGTAGTCGTTGCCAGAGCCAGTGCAAGTGAAGCTTCGTTTAAAGAAATAGAAAGTGCTGTTTTGCATTTAGCGAAGCTCCACAAAATAAAGAATTAGCAGTTAACAAGTTTAACAAATTTAACAAACTTGACAAGCAAAATTCTGGCAATTTATTTCAGCGGATTTTATCCGATTAAAACATGAAAAAAATAATTATTGCTGTAATTAAATTTTATCGAAACTATCTTTCCCCGATGAAAACGACGAAATGTCCTTATTATCCTACTTGCTCAATGTATGGAATGGAAGCAATTGAAAAGCATGGAGTATTGCGAGGCGGAATAATGGCATTTTGGCGCATTTTGCGTTGCAATCCTTTTTCTAAGGGGGGGTACGACCCGGTATCATAGGAGGACTTACATTGCTAGCTATACTAACTAAATACGACGGCGCTTTTTTAGGCCCGATCGCCAATATCCTTGGCCATGTGATGAACGGTATTTTCAATTTTTTAGACACAATCAGGCTGCCCAATACCGGTTTGTCAATTATCCTGTTTACGATTGTCATTTATATTTGTATGCTTCCTTTGACAATCAAACAGCAAAAGTTTTCCAAGCTTTCAGCAAAGATGAATCCGGAAATCCAAGTCATCAGGGACAAGTACAAAGGGAAAAAAGACCAAGACTCAATGCAAGCCATGAATAGCGAAACCCAGGCTGTATATGCCAAGTATGGGGTCTCGCAAATGGGTACTTGTGTCCAGCTTCTGATCCAAATGCCGATTTTGTTTGCCCTTTACCGGGTCATCAATAATATGCCGGCTTATGTAACGAAGATAAGGGATGCGTTTTTTCCTTTGGTAGACAAGCTAATTGTTTCCCCGGGCAGTTCAGAATTTATCCAAAATCGGGATAATTTCCGCAATACTGGCATGATTAACATGAACAAAACTTTCGGCAGCGAGAATTATGTTGCTGGTGAAGTTACTGAACACGTCCAGAATGCCTATATTGATGTCCTTAATAAGGCGACAACCTTGGAATTTAGCATGATTAGCGAAACCTATCCGGCTCTTGCGGCCGATGTGGCTAATACGGCGACTTCGCTGGACAGGTACAACAATTTCTTAGGGATAAATATTGGCAACGCCCCGTCTTACATGGCTATTGAAGCTTGGAACGGCGGAACGAATATTGCTTTCTTTGCCTTAATTGCCGCTTTCATCATTCCTGTTCTTTCGGCGGTGACACAATGGATTAATATCAAGCTGATGCCGCAACAGCCTACAACCGGAGCGGACGGCCAGCCTAACCAAATGATGCAGTCGATGAAAATGATGAATACGATGATGCCCTTGATGTCAGCGTTTTTCTGTTATACCCTGCCGGCCGGGATGGGCCTTTACTGGGTAGCCGGGGCTGTCGTCAGAAGTATTCAGCAGGTTATTATTAACCGTCACATTGACAAAATCGATTTAGACGAGCTGATTAAAAAGAATGTTGAAAAACGCAAAAAGAAAATGGAGAAATTAGGAATTGACCCCAATAAAGTCAATACCTACGCCGCATTAAAAACTAGAACTGCCGGGGCTAACGCCAACGCAAACGCCGCGACAATTAAAAGCAAAGCCAACCAGCAAACTTCGGCAAATTTGCCCCAAGACAAAAACGATGCTGAAAAAGCCGCACCAACTAATAATAACTATAAACCCGGCAGCCTTGCTGCCAAGGCGAACATGGTCAAGGATTTTAATAACCGGAACAAATAGGAGGAGGGAAACATGGATTATATTGAAATCAGTGCAAAAACATTAGATGACGCAATTACCGAGGCTTGCAAGGAATTAATGATTACCAGTGATAAACTAGATTATATTGTTGTCGAAGAGGGTTCAAACGGCTTTCTTGGCTTAGGCTTTAAACAAGCTACGATTAAAGCAAAAGTAAAAAACTCAATTATTGAGCGGGCAACCGATTTTTTGAATGACATTTTTAACGCAATGAAGCTGTCGGTCACGATTGATATCAACTTCGATGAAAAAGACCGGAGCATGGAAATTAATTTGACGGGTGAGGAAATGGGCGTTTTAATCGGAAAACGCGGCCAGACCCTTGATTCACTCCAGTATTTGGTTTCATTAGTAGTAAATAAAGAAAGCGGCGAATATGTCCGGGTTAAGGTTGATACTGAAGATTATCGCAAGCGGAGAAAAGAAACACTAGAAAATCTGGCAAAAAATATTGCTTTCAAAGTAAAAAGGACAAGGCGGCCAGTTTCCCTTGAGCCGATGAACCCTTATGAAAGAAGAATCATCCATTCCATTTTGCAAGGTGATAAATTTGTTTCTACCCATAGTGAAGGCGAAGAACCGTTCCGCCGGATCGTTGTCACGGTTAAAAGATAAACAATGTTAAACGATACAATTGCTGCCCCGGCTACGGCGGTATTTAGCTCTGGGATAGGAATCATCCGCCTAAGCGGTGACGAAGCAATAGAAATTGCGTCCAAGCTATTCCCCAAACTAACTAAAATGAAAAGCCATACGATTTGTTATGGCTTTTTAGCCGATGGTGAAAACATACTTGATGAGGCAATGGTCTCCCTGATGAAAGCCCCTAATAGCTATACACGCGAAGATGTTGTTGAGATAAACTGCCATGGCGGCGCAAAGGTAATGAACCGTATTTTGGAGGCTCTGGTCAAATGTGGGGCGCGGCTTGCTGAACCGGGTGAATTTACCAAGCGGGCTTTTTTGCATGGCCGGATCGACTTATCAAAAGCAGAGGCGGTCATGGACATTATCAGCTCGAAAAATGATTTTGCCTTAAAAAGTTCAGTTAACCAGCTAAGGGGCCTTGTCTATGAGACGGTAAAAAATATCCGCGCCGGAATATTGTATCAAATAGCTTATATCGAGTCCGCCCTTGATGACCCGGAGCATTTTAGCCTTGATGGTTATGAGGAAATAGTGATGGGCAAAATTAAGGCAATAGTTTACCGCTTAACCAAATTAATTAAGGCCGCCGAACAGGGTAAAGTCTTAAAAGAGGGAATTAATACCGTCATCATTGGCAAGCCAAACGTGGGGAAGTCGTCTTTCCTTAATTTACTGCTTGGTGAAGAGCGGGCAATTGTTACCGCCATTGCCGGGACAACAAGGGATATTCTCTCGGAGTCAGTCATAATAGATGGATTTATGCTAAACATCATTGATACGGCTGGGATTCGCAGTACCGAAGATGAAATTGAAAAAATAGGCGTTGAGCGGACACTTAAATCTTTAGCCAACGCCGATTTGATTGTTTATCTGATTGATTCGTCCGGGGATATCGATGAAAACGACTTACGGATTAGTGAGTTAATAAGCAATAAAAGGGTGATAGTTTTACTTAACAAGATTGATCTTGGCTTTAATATAAGCGATTCCAAGCTTGAGGATATCGTTCATAAGATTTATCCACATGGTGATAACTTTGGGGATAAAAAAGCCTTGCCTTATATCAGGACCTCAACCAAGGACGGGACGGGAATCGGGGAATTTTCTGAAGCCGTCCGTGAAATGTTCTTCCGGGGTGAGATTGATAATGAAGAAGAGGTTTATATTACGAACCAGCGGCATAAAGAAGCACTTATGAAAGCACTAGAAAGCATGGGCCAGGTCCAAAAAAGCCTTGCGGATAAAATGCCGGAAGATTTCCTTGCCATAGATATGATGGCGGCTTACGAAAGCCTTGGCAAAATCATCGGCGAGCAAGTTGATGATGATTTGGTGAATGAAATTTTTGGAAAATTTTGTGTCGGGAAGTGAGAGGGTAATTAGTTTTATGAAGCAAAAAACTGACATCTGTGTCATAGGAGCTGGCCATGCTGGCTGTGAAGCCGCCCTTGCTGCTGCCAGGCTAGGGTTTAAGACGATTGTCTTTACCGTCAGCGTGGATAGCATTGCCCTAATGCCGTGTAACCCCAATGTCGGCGGCACTTCGAAAGGCCATTTAGTCCGGGAAGTCGATGCCCTTGGCGGTGAAATGGCAAAGAATATTGACAAAACCTTTATCCAATCAAAAATGCTCAATCTTTCTAAAGGCCCGGCCGTCCATTCTCTCCGCGCCCAAGCTGACAAATTAGCTTATAGCAATACGATGAGGGAAATTCTTGAAAACCAAGAAAACCTGATGATCAAACAAGCTGAAATTGTTGATATTCTGGTTGAAGGCAAAAAAATAACCGGGGTCAAAACCTTCACGGGGAATATCTATGAATGCAAGGCGGTTATTATCTGTACCGGGACTTATTTAAATTCCCGTTGCCTTTGTGGGGAAGCGATTACTTATACCGGGCCGAATGGCCTAAAGTCAGCCACATATTTAACTGAAGCAATGCAAAAATTAGGGATAAACTTTCGCCGTTTCAAAACCGGGACTCCGGCGCGAATGGATAAGCGCAGCTTAGATTTTTCAAAAATGGTCCCCCAGCCGGGTGATGATATAATAACGCCTTTTTCTTTTAGTACGGATTCTGCCCTTATCCAAAAAGAGCAAGCTTTGTGTTATCTTACGTACACTAATGAAAAAACCCATGAAATTATCCGTGAAAACTTAGGCCGTTCGCCAATGTACGCTGGAATTATCGAGGGGACAGGTACTCGCTACTGCCCGTCGATCGAAGATAAAATAGTCAAATTTGCCGATAAAGAAAGACATCAGGTGTTCCTTGAGCCGGAAGGATTATCTACCAATGAAATGTATGTGGCAGGAATGTCATCTTCAATGCCTGAGGACGTGCAGATTTTGATGTACCGGACCGTGCCGGGCATGGAAAATTGTGAAATCGTCCGCAGCGCTTATGCAATAGAGTATGATTGCATTGACCCGTCACAGCTTAATGCCGCATTACGCTTTAAAGAAATAGAAGGCCTTTATGGCGCAGGCCAGATAAATGGCAGCAGCGGTTATGAAGAAGCTGCCGCCCAGGGCTTAGTAGCTGGAATTAACGCAGCTTTATATTTGCTGGGCAAAGAAGAAATGATAATTGACCGTTCAGAAGCTTATATCGGGGTGCTGATTGATGATTTGGTGACAAAAGAAAATAATGAGCCTTACCGGATGATGACTTCACGCGCCGAATACCGTTTATTATTGCGGCAGGATAATGCTGATTTGCGGTTAGGCGAAAGAGGTTTTGCGGCCGGTCTTAAGTCTGCGGAAGAGTTTGCCCGGCTTAATGAGAAAAAGAAAAGCATCGAGAAAGAAATAAAACGGTTAAAAGAGACCCGCATTGGTGCTGCCGGGTACGTTCAGGATTTTTTGGTTCTTCACGAAAGCACTCCGCTAAGGTCAGCAGCCAGCTTGGCAGATTTGCTGTCCCGGCCCGAACTCGATTATGAAAAGCTTGGGGCGTTAGATAAAGAGAGGGTTACGCTTGCACAGGATATTATTACGCAAGTTGAAATTGAGATAAAATATGAGGGCTATATTGAAAGGCAAAAACGCCAGGTCAGCCAATTTAAAAAGATGGAAAACCGGAAAATACCGCTTGAGCTTGATTATGATAAAGTATCTAGCTTACGCTTGGAAGCCCGGCAAAAGCTAACAGCATTAAGGCCTCTCTCAATTGGGCAAGCCTCACGGATATCCGGGGTTTCCCCAGCTGACATTGCCGTGCTGCTAGTGTATATGGAGCAGTACCGCAGCCGCTAGGCTTTGCCTTGGGCAGAGCCTGCAAAATCAGCAACTTTTTCAAGCCATTTATCGGGGTCTATCATATCACCCAAAACAAACATTTTTCTGGTTTCATAAATAGCTTTTACAAATTCGTGAATATCATCAAAGGACTTTTCGGGGAATTTATGGAAAGCAAAAGGGCGTATTGCGTATGGGCGGTCCTATCCCTTTAAAGATGGCCTTCTTGCCGAAAACATCCAATAATCTTTCCGCGACAAAGGAAATTACAGGAACTACAACGGTATTACCGAGAAGGTCATATCCTAGCTCCTTGGCAATGTCAAATTTGAAGTCGTCGGGATAGCCGAATAATCTCAACCCCTCTCTTAACGAAAGGTTGCGTAGCCCTTTCCCGTCAACAACAAATAATCCTTTCATATCCATTGCCACAAGTGTCGGTGATTGACTGTCCGGGTCAAGAATCTTATTCACTTCGAACGACATTTTACCTGTAACTATGTTATAGCCGAGGGGTAAAGCCGGATCTTGTTTGCGTCTGCCATTAACTCTTTTCTTAGGGTATTCCATTTTCAGATATTTCTTTTGAACAAGGTCGTCAAGCATTTGGCTAAGGTTTTCGTTATCAAAAAAAGTGCGGATGTGTTCAAAAGTTAAAGGCATACCGTCCATCCAATCTATTCCGTAGTCATCAGCCCATTTTTTCTTTCGTCGTTCTTTTAATATTTGGTTGAGGAGTTTCTTTTGCTCTTTGCTCACCTTACCTTTTACTTCGATGTCCCAGCTGTGAATATTGTCATTGCCGCCGCGTTTATCTTTAACGGCTTTTCCGCATAATTCACCAGGAGTATAATGCTTTAGAAGAAGATTTACAAAATCGCTGTCCGAAGTCGGCAAACCTTTTTCAAGGACAGAAGAAAGGTTAATAATAGAAAATGGCGGATTTTCAAGATTTGGGTACGCAATCTTTGTTCCTGTTATATAAACGCGAACTCTCTCTTGTGGGACACCAAAATCCTTGGCATTAAAAACTTTCCATGAAGTTTTATAGCCTAAAGCTTCTAATCGGGTTAATATAGTATGTAGTGTTCGGCCGATTTTATCTTTTGGGTTTTCCTTGTCATGATTTACAAGACCTTCGACGTTTTCCAAAATGAAGCCACGGGGGTTCTTTTCTTTAAGTATTCTTTCAACTTCGAAGAACAGCGTACCTCTTGTATCATGAAATCCTAATCGCCGTCCAGCTGATGAAAAGGCTTGACATGGAAATCCGGCAAGCAGAAAATCAAAGTCCGGTATTTCCGAGGACAGGATTTGAGTAATATCGCCATCTATTCTTTCAGTAGGATAGTTTTGCGTTAAGATTTTAACTGCGTGGGGTTTAATTTCAGAGGTAAAGACACATTTAGTGTCATAACCTTGTTTTTTACAAGCAATTTCAAACCCTTTTCTCATTCCGCCAATGCCAGCAAACAAATCTATAAATTTTATTGCTTCAGCCATAGTTATGTCCTCCCTTTCTACTAGAATGTCGATACTGAATACATTATACTATGATTTCTAACGAAATCATGACCCCGCCGGGGGATGCGCACTAAAACTGCGCTGGTATAATGTCTTAGTGACATTATACCACAATAACATAAAAAACGAAAGGCATTACTACAACCATTGACTCACAAAGGCCTTTTCCCCGGCAGACCAGCCCGGCGGGGATATTTACTAGGCGTTTCGCGTATTTTTTCTATGCCAACAAGCGAGCGGACAATGTCCGAGTTTGGCAGGGTAAATGACATCTGCTGATGCGCTTGCCCCCCTAGTAAGGAAATGCTATTTTCCGCGCTGGAGATTTCGGCTGCCGCCACTTCTGCTTTGTAAGCAATAAAAAGACCACCTGGCTTTACGAAAGGCAGACAATATTCGGAAAGAGTAGCGAGACTGGCAACAGCACGTGAAACGCATAACTCATACTGCTCACGGAAATTTTCTTGATGGGCAAGCTCTTCGGCCCGGCCGTGAACCGCTTTTATGCCAGAAAGATTTAACCTGCCAATGATATCATTAAGAAAAGCAACCCGCTTGTTTGTTGCGTCAACTAAAGTAATATTCAGTTGCGGAAAAGCAATCTTTAAGGGAATGCCGGGAAAACCAGCACCGGAGCCGATATCAATAAGATTAATCTCGGCAAGCAAATCTACACCATAATTAATTAAAGATAGGCTATCGATAAAATGTTTTTTGTATGCCTCGTCTCGGTCAGTAATCGCCGTCAGATTATATTTTTCGTTTTCCGCGAGTAGGAGCTCTAGGAAATGCTCAAATTTACTTATCTGATTACTGCTTAAATTAATGCCAAGTTTATCTAAATCTTGTGAAAAATTACTATTCTTTGCCATAAAAACATTATATATTAAAAAACTTATCCAAACTAGATAAATTTCTCTTTTCATTACCATGAATTTAGTATATGATGGTTAATAGGAAACTTTGAGGAGTTGGGTTGGGATGACTACAAATGTAAACGAGGCTTTGGCTGCGATACAGGACAGCTTTTTGTCTGAGAGCCTTGAGCTTAAATCTAAGCTGCAAAATAATTTACGTCATATTAAGGAATTGGAATATTTTTTAAAACGTTATGCAAATGCTGAGGAAGATGCAGACGAAAAAATTTTTTCACCATTTAAGGGAGTAGGCGGAGAAGCCAGCGCGAACAGGGAAATAGAAGTAAGCCGTGAAAAAGAAGCGCTTGAATTAGAAAACCGCCAGCTTTTGAAAGAAATTGATATCCTTGATGAACGGATAAGCAATATCAAAGAAGTAATATCGGTGGACCCTTTTCTAAATCGTTTTGTATTTTTGGATATGCAGGAAAAAGAACGGCAGCGAATAGCCCGTGATTTGCATGATTCATCTTTACAAAACATGATCCACTTAATCCATTCCATCGAATTAAGCTCAATGTTTATTGATAGGGACCCCCAAAGGGCAAAGCTTGAGTTAAAAACAATTGCCCAAAAAATCAAGGCTGTCATAAAAGAAATGCGGGAAACTATTTATGATTTAAGGCCAATGGAATTTGACGATTTGGGATTTCAAGAAGCTATCCAAAACATGATTGATAAGCAGCAGAAAGAAACGGATATTTTTATCAATCTTGATATGGATAAGAAAATTACCGTAAAGAATGATTTGATATTTTCCAATATTTATCGGATAATAAGAGAGTGTATCGCAAATGCGATAAAACATTCATCTGCAAAAGAGATAAATATCAAACTATACGAAGATAAGAATATGTTTTACATAGAAGTACTGGATGATGGAATAGGTTTTAACGATTCCAGGCGAAATGGCAACCAGAATCACTTTGGATTACAGATTTTGGAAGAACGAGTTCAGTTTTTGAAAGGTGATTTAAAGATTAGTTCTTCTGATAATGCTGGAACTGAAGTAAGAATTTTTATACCAACCGATAGTATATGAGTTTAAGCACTTTTAATTACTCAAATAGATTAGAGTTTTGATTTTGAGTCCGGCGAAAGCGGAGATGGGATATAAAGATGAGTATCAAAATAGTATTGGCTGATGATCATGTGCTTATAAGAGAAGGAATAAAGAAGCTTTTAGAATTTGATGGCAGCATGGAAGTTATTGCTGAAGCAAGTGATGGCCTCGAATGCTTAGAAGTTCTAAAGAGAATCAAACCTCATATCCTGCTCCTAGATATTAATATGCCGAAAATTAATGGAATTGATGTTTTAGATGAACTGAAAACAAATAAGAGCGAAATAAAAGTTTTAGTGCTGACAGTACATAATGAGATAGAGTATTTAGTAAAAGCTGTTGATATTGGCGCGGAAGGTTATATCCTAAAAGATGCTGGATTCATCGAGCTTAAAACAGCTATTAATGCAATTGTGGCTGGCGGAACTTATATCCAATCAAATCTTATTCCCTCACTTAATTCACGTCTAATCAAAAGGGATATAGATAAAGTAAAACTGGCTTTGCTCACAAAAAGGGAATTGGAGATTTTAACGCAAATTGCCGGAGGGCTATTTAATAAAGAGATCGGAATCAATTTGAATATAAGCGAGAGAACGGTAAAAAACCATATTTCCAGCATTTTTAGGAAGATTGAGGTTTCCGACCGGACACAGGCAGCAGTTTTTGCAATTAAGAATGACGTGGTGAAGCTTTATTAGCAGTAAATTGGAGATTGCGGGTCAAGCCCGCAATGACTCAAAATGACTTTTCGACATTGCAGTCTCCGCCGAGACCACAGCAACTGGCAACGCTTCGTCATTGCGGCCTCCGAGCCGCAATCTAAAACTAAATAAAAATTAGTTTCACGTGAAACAACTTGTCCAACTGCTCAAGAAACACAAGATATGTTTCACGTGAAACATCAAAGCCCAATATATAGATAAATCTTCGTGAAACATAAATAATGGAATGTGAAACGTTTGGCAAAATGAAAGGCTAAATACAAAATGGGAAGAATAATAGCAGTAACAAACCAAAAAGGCGGAGTCGGCAAAACAACGACCTCGATAAACCTGTCAGCGGCTTTGGCAGAAAAAAATAAGAAAGTTCTTGTTGTAGATGCAGACCCGCAAGGAAATACAACGAGCGGATTTGGAGTTGAGAAAAACTCTTTGACATTTACTATTTATGAACTATTATTAGGCGATTGCTCCATAAACGAATGTATTATTAAAGATATAATTCCGGGCGTTTCAATCATTCCATCGAACGTTAATCTAGCCGCAGCCGAAATAGAACTCATCGGCGTAGACAAGAAAGAATATATCTTAAGAAACGAGATTGAATGGGTGAGCGGCCAATACGACTACATAATTATCGACTGCCCTCCGGCGCTCAGTATGCTGACAATTAATGCCATGACAACAGCAAACACGGTGTTAGTTCCGATTCAATGCGAATATTACGCTTTAGAAGGATTAAGCCAGCTTATCCACACAGTAAATCTAGTTAAGGAAAGACTGAATCCGGCGTTAGACATGGAAGGCGTTGTTTTTACAATGTTTGACTCACGAACCAATTTATCAGCGCAAGTAGTAGAGAATGTCAAGAACCACCTTAACCAAAGAGTTTATGAAACCGTTATTCCCCGGAACATCAGGCTAGCCGAAGCCCCTAGCTATGGCCTGCCTATAAATAAATATGACCCAAAGTCCGCCGGAGCGGAAGCGTATATGTTACTTGCAGACGAAGTAATCAACAGAAAGGATAGTTGAGATATGGCAGCAAGAGGATTAGGAAAGGGATTGGACGCTTTAATCCCAAGTACAACTGAAACACAAAAAGCAAATCAAAAAACCGCAAAAGACGAAAGCAAAGAAACTGGCGAGACCTTGGTCAGCATAATCAAAGTCGAACCCAACCGTGACCAGCCCCGCAAAAACTTTGATGAAGATGCTTTAGAAGAACTGGCAGACTCAATCAAACAGTTTGGCTTGCTCCAGCCGATTTTGGTTCAAGACCGCACTAAATATTACGAAATAATCGCTGGTGAACGGCGGTGGAGGGCAGCAAAAAAAGCGGGACTAAAGGAAATACCGGTTATTATCAAGAACTATTCCGACCAAGAAATTGTCGAAATTTCTTTGATTGAAAATATTCAGCGGGAAGACTTGAACCCAATCGAGGAAGCCCAAGCTTTTAAACGCTTGCTGACTGAATTTAATCTAAAGCAAGATGAGATTGCGGAACGTGTTTCTAAAAGCCGGACCGCGGTGACTAATTCGATTCGCCTACTAAAATTATCTGACGAAGTCCAGCAGATGATTATTACGGAGATGATTACAACAGGCCATGCCCGCGCTTTAATTACGATTGAAGATACCGAGCAGCAATACGCCATTGCACAGAAAATTTTTGATGAAAAGCTAAGTGTCCGCGATGTCGAAAAACTAGTTAAAAACTGGGGCAAAACAATAATAGACAAAATTTCAGCCAAAGCCATCGACACGAGTCTTGATTTTATTTATCAAGACATGGCGGAAAAGCTCAAAGTAATTCTTGGCACAAAGGTTTCAATCACGGCAAAAGGTGAGGGTACTGGGAAAATCGAAATTGAATTTTATAACCATGACGATTTTGACAGAATAATAGAAAAAATAAGTTAGTCCCAGCAAATGGCATACTAACTTATCTAAGAGGACAAAAGGATGGATAGCAGCTTACTAAGAAACATAGGATTAGGAAACCTTGACATTGGTATTGTTTTGATAGTGTTTTTGGCAATAGTTTTTTGCTTGCTTTTAATGATTATCATCTTGCTTGTGAAATTTTCAAAGCTGAATAAAAAATACCAAAAATTCATGCAAGGGAACAATGCCCGCTCATTAGAAGAGGACATTATCAGGTTATATGAAGATACGAAATACGTAAAAACGGCCGTTGAAAAAAACCGAAAAGATATTGCTACTTTATTTAAGAAAGCAGCACACGCCTTTCAAAAAGCCGGATTAGTTAAGTACGACGCTTTTAATCAAATGGGCGGCAAGCTTAGTTTTAGTTTGGCTTTATTAGACGAAGAAAACAATGGCTTTGTCTTAAATTCAGTTCATAGCGTTGAGGGCTGTTACACATATACAAAAGAAATCATTGCTGGGACCAGCGTAATTCACTTGGGAGATGAAGAAAAGCAAGCACTTGAGATGGCACGTGGTGAAAAGCAAGTATGATTAAGGAGCTAAAACGCTTCAAATATTGAGAACCGCTGGGGAGCGGACAGGGATTAATTATGAAACTTTGCAAGGTAGAAGACTTGGCAGAAGGCCAGTTACTATCGAGGGCTGTATTTAGTTATGATTTTCAGATTCTGTTAGCAGAAGGTACAGAATTAACCGAAGATTATATTGAAAAGCTAAAAACCTTAGGCGTAACTGACGTATATATTTTCGATGAAAACCACCGCAATATTGAAGCGGTATCAGTTATTAAGCAGGACATTGAAGTGTTAATCCACAAGAACGTCCGCAATATTCTGGAAAAGCACACCTACAGCCGCAACAAAGAATTGCGCGAGTTAAGCAAAACCGCAGAAGATATCGTTGTGACTATTTTGAATGAAAAAGAAGTCGTTGACCGGATTTATGATATCAAGGAACGGAGTTCTGATCTGTATGAGCATTCAATTTCGACTTGCAGTTTGGCGGCTTTAGTTGCCCTTAAGTTAGGGCTAAATGAAGAAAAAGTTCATGACATAAGTGTTGCTTGCCTGCTTCATGACATTGGCCTGCGTTATATTGATTTTGATTATCACGGCAGGAGCATTGATGATTTTAATACGGTTGAAGCAGTCGAGTATTTCAAGCACCCGATTTATGGCTATTCCTCGATAAAAGAAGAAACATGGATAAGCGATCCGGCCAAAATGATTATCCTATACCATCATGAGCATATAGACGGCTCCGGCTTTCCCATGAAGATAAAAGAAATTCCGCTGGAAGCCAGAATTGTTGCCGTCTGCGATACGTTTGATGAAATGATTTGCGGGATTTGCCAAGAAAGATGGAAAGTTTACGAAGCAATTGAGAATCTTAAAGTACTGCGCGGTTTCAAATATGATGAAAAAGTAGTTAATGCCCTGTTAGAGTTTCTTGCGGTTTATCCGGTTGGCAGCATCGTTGTCACCAACGATGGCGAGACAGGCATGGTGGTCAGGCAAAACAGGGCTTTTTCTGAACGCCCGGTTCTAAAGATTATCAAGGACGTTGACGGAAATCCATTAAAAGAGTTCAAACTAATTGATATGATGAAGAAAAAAACGGTTTTTATCGTTAAGGTGGTTGAGTAGAGTAATTTGGCACTAGAAATATGGAGCAATCCATAGTAGAATGGATTATTAAAGAATGAAGAGGTTTAGATGATCGACATAAAGTTTCTTAGGGATAATCCGGAAATTGTCAAGGAAAATATCCGTAAAAAATTTCAAGACCATAAGCTTCATCTAGTTGATGAAGTTATTGAGCTTGATTTAAATAACCGCAATTCAAAGCAAGAAGCCGATGACCTGCGGGCGAACCGCAACAAAATTTCCAAAGAAATCGGTGCTTTGATGGCACAAGGCAAAAAAGATCCAAAGTTTTTAACAGAAGCCGAAGAAAAAAAAGCTCTTGTTGCCGCCCAAGCGAAAAAACTGCAAGAATTAGAGCAGCGTGAAAATGAGCTTGATGAAAAAATAAATCAAATCATGATGACGATCCCCAGTATCATTGGCGACGATGTTCCGATTGGCCGTGACGACAGTGAAAATGTCGAAGTTAATATTTACGGCGAGGCAGTTGTCCCTGATTTTGAAATTCCTTATCATGTTGAGATTATGGAAAGCTTCGCCGGGCTTGATTTGGACTCGGCCAGAAAAGTAGCGGGACAAGGCTTTTATTATTTGCTTGGCGATATCGCAAGACTTCATTCGGCTGTTATCTCATACGCCCGCGATTTTATGATTGAGCGTGGATTTACTTACTGTGTCCCCCCTTTTATGATTCGTGCGGACGTTGTTACCGGGGTAATGAGTTTTACGGAAATGGATGCGATGATGTACAAAATCGAGGGTGAAGATTTATATTTGATTGGCACATCTGAACATTCCATGATTGGTAAATATATCAACAGCATTATTAATGAGGACAGTTTACCGCAGACCTTGACTAGTTATTCGCCGTGCTTCAGGAAAGAAAAAGGGGCCCATGGCTTGGAAGAGCGTGGCATTTACCGGATTCATCAATTTGAAAAGCAAGAAATGATAGTTGTCTGCAAGCCGGAGGATTCATCGTTCTGGTTTGGTAAATTATGGCAAAATACCGTTGACTTGTTCCGCTCACTTGATATCCCAGTCCGGACTTTGGAATGCTGCTCCGGAGATTTAGCCGATCTGAAAACAAAATCATACGATATAGAAGCATGGTCGCCCCGGCAGCAGAAATATTTTGAGGTCGGAAGCTGTTCAAACTTGGGTGACGCCCAAGCCAGGCGGCTTAAGATCCGTATTAATGGAGAAAGCGGAAAGTATTTTGCCCATACCCTTAACAATACCGTTGTTGCACCGCCGCGGATGCTAATCGCATACCTTGAAAATAATTTACAGGCCGATGGGTCAGTCCGCATTCCGGCAGTCCTTAGCAAATACATGGGCGGGGCAACATTGCTTACTCCGTGATTAAACCAAAAAGGAGGTGAAATCCTTGCACAGATATATGCGCGCAATCGGCTTTAGCCGATTAACTGACCGCAACGAAGTAAAACAGCTTTTAACAGATATTGTTATCCAATCGACATCATACACTTATACAATGAACGCTGACAATGTTGTTTTGGCGGAGTTTACAAAGGATTTTGCCGACAATATTGGTGTTGCTGTCTGCGGTGAATTTGATAGCAACGACAAATTCATTTACGAATATTTTTATCCTTATCTGCGCGGGTCATCAATATCAACCAGTGAAGATGTGTCTGTTGAACGCCATGCTTCACAGGAATCTTACGCCGGGGTTTGTGATGATATCCGGGTAGGCGTGTCACTTATTTTTTACCTGCAAAACATGATTAACTATGTAAAGCTTAAAATTGCCGGCAAGCTTCCAGTCCGCAATACGACATTAACCTTGTCCGGCCTTTCAATTGAGGGAACAATATTATTTCCGATCATAAAAAATGAGCATGACCAACGCCGGATAAATCGCGCCAACATTAACAGGAGCAGCCTTATCCAAGCAGCGCGGCAAGGTGACGAAGAAGCAATTGAAAGCCTGACCCTTGAGGATATGGACACTTATACAACGATATCGAAGCGGATTCATACAGAAGATGTTTTCAGCCTGGTTGATACGTTCTTTATGCCTTACGGGGTTGAATGTGACCATTATTCGGTAATGGGCGAAATCATTGATTCCCGTTTAGTTCATAATAGCCAGACCGGCGAAGGCATTTATCAGCTTAAAATTAGTTGCAACGATATCAAACTTGATATTTGTATCAATGAAAGTGACCTTCTTGGCGACCCGGAAGTCGGCCGCCGCTTTAAAGGGCTTATTTGGGCGCAGGGATATATAAACTTCCCTGGTGATTAGGGCAAAAAGTGTGAGTATTAATTAAGTCTCCGTAGCTCAGTGGATAGAGCACTCGCCTCCTAAGCGAGGGGTCGGACGTTCAAATCGTCTCGGGGACGTTAGAAGTAGTGAATATAAGCTTTTCAAGATTTCCGACAAACAGCCGAATGTCAATCTTTTCACGATTATTCTTAAATGCTAAATTAACTATTTATCGCCGTAATGGGTATAGCATTCAGCGATTTCTACCGTGTTCTCGGTGACACGAAAAACCATTCTGTTGCCTTCGTCGAGCTTTTTGCTCCACCATCCCGAAAGATTTTCTTTAAGGGGTTCAGAATGCCCTAATCCGCCAGTTCCGTTTCTTTGGGTGTCCTCGATGATTTTCTTTAGTGCCTTAAAAAGACGTTTATCCTTTTCTTGTCAAAGAATTGTTTAAGTGCGTTCGGTGAAAATTTTACTGACATCATCAAATGTTTTCCCCTCTCCACGCTCTAATTGAGCGATTGATTCAAGTAAGAAACGTTGATTCACATCTGCATAAAAAGGATCCGCATCTGCGGAGATATCAAATGGAATACGCCGGACTTGCAAAACCTTTGTTACAAAAATATTGATTGCACCTGAAACACTTAAGCCCATGCTTTCACATAATTTAGCAAACTCTTCTTTTTTATCGGCTTCAAGGCGAATAGTAGTATGATTAGCCATTGCTTGCACTCCTTTTTAATGACATACTTTGTATGTATTATAACATACGCAAATATTATTGTCTACAAAAAAAATAATATTCATAGGGATTGATTCCCGATCTGTGATATATACACTTTCTCATTCACCGCTTTCCTTATAATTCTGCACTGATTTCATTGCTTCTAAACTTGACAAGAATCCTATCTACAGGCTATACTGTGGAATAATCGATGTTATCATTGAAATAGTGGCAACAGGGATAATAGGAGAACATAATGGAAGCAAAAAAGAAAAACGTCATCCAGATAATAATAACCTTTGCATTTACGTTACTTACCCTTCTCTTTATAAGTTGGGTAAATAATATCGCCTCAAATGCTCAAGTGGCATTACGGTTGATTTTGCCTATCGTAGCGTGGTGGCCAATGTTAATACCGGTAATCTTTTTTATGCGGCGCGATAAAGAAACGGTGAAAGAAATTGGCTTTTTAAAGGATAAAATACTGCTACAGATATTAATGGGTGTAATTGTGGCGGTTGGTTCTCTGGTGATTTTTATTGTCTTACCGGCATTATTTGGCATTAATATGAGTTATGTCGGGAATTTAGACATTTTTGCGATACTATATCAATTTATTTATATGATGTTAGCGGTTGCCTTGATTGAAGAAATTATTTGCCGTGGATACTTGTTCAAAAAACTGCTTGCTATAAACGGTTCAAAATGGTTTGCAATCCTCGTATCATCGGCTCTGTTTGGACTTCTACATATTTTCAACTGGAGTCTTTTTCAAATAATCGTCACGGCAGTTATCGGGCTTTATTGGTGTATTTGCAGGGAAAAATTGAAACATTGCACATTATTGTCATTGATTATTGCCCATGCTTTGCATAACACGATTCACCCGATTTTTACGGCATTATTTTTTGGATAAGCAAAAAGCAGCAACCCAAAGGTTTGCCGCTTTTAATAATTGGGCAATAACTGTTATGAGTTACTGCTTGTCTTTGGCATTTTTCATTTTATTTATGCCATAAACATTCATAAAAATACCAAGCATTGTAATCAGTAAGAGCGCCCAACGATATTCACCTAGCATGGGAAACTGTCCGATTATTATACCGCCGACGCCTATTCCAGAAATAAACGATCCAATGCCATTAAATGTGCCATATACTTTTTCCACTTGTGTACCTCCTTCCTTCATTAAAACTAGTTTTTAGTTTTGGCCTCCTTTCGCACAAAACTAGTTCACGATATTTTGTTTTAATTTTTCCACCAAGCTTTTGAAGCGGGGTTCTTTAGATAAAGCGGCAAACTCTGGATTTCCGATAACTTCATCTGCCATGCCTTGTTTTATTGATTTTTCATCACGAGGCAAACTCGTTATCCCAAAAGTTCCTTTTTGGACTGATTCATCTATCAAGTTAAAAAAATCATCATTCTTAAATAATTTTAAGGGGTAAATTCCGCCAGTTGCAATCTCTGTATATCTTTCCAGCGCATTAAGTGCTTTTTCGGTTTCTCCAAGACTCGCATATGCTTGCGCCGCATTAAAGAAAATCGGCATTATAAATGTTGGGGCAAGCTCTTTTAAATTGAAATTTTTAATTAAAGAAAGGGAACGCTCGTAAATTAAGCCAAACTGCTCCGGCTCGTTGGCGTTTGCAGTAAGATAAATAGGAAGCGCGTATAATACCCACATAATATTATTGTAAATTAGCTTTTGCAGTGCCGTTTTGGCTTCTTTAATTTTGCCTGTCATCAAATAAGCCTGGGCGAGCAATTCTTCTTTGGGCGGTGCGGGGCTTACGTCTTTGAGCAAGTCAATTATGGCAACGGGATTTTTGAGCATCATTTCACAAGTTGCTTCATAATAAAGAGCAATTTGCCTTAGTCCGGTGTTGCCGCTCTCATTTTTTACCCGGATAAAAAGTTTTTTTGCTTCCGTGAGTGTAGTATTTTTTACTTCTTCGTCTATTGCAAAAGCCATGCCGTAGTTTGTGAAAAGCACTCCCAGCTGGAAGAGCAAAGGGAAGCACGAAAAATATTTCTTGGCGATTTCATCAATACGGTTTTTCACTTCCGCAAACGGTTTTGCCCCAAATTCTTCGACCAGTTCGGTAAAGAGTTTGCGAATGTCCTTGTCGGTCATTTGCGGCTCGTATCCCATTAACTCATCCATTGTGATGTTGAAAAATGTTGCAAGCTGTGGGAGAAAGACGATATCGGGATAAGAATGGCCTGTTTCCCATTTTGAAACAGACGCTCTTGAAACCCCAATAAATTCGGCAAGTTCGTCCTGTGTAACGCCCTTTTCTTTACGCTTGCTAATTAATGTTTTTGCTATATTAATTTCTTTCATGGTTGCGGTCCTCTTTTCTTACATCATCTTAATTATATTTTTTTATGGTTAAACATTCAAGGGATTTACAGTTACTTTTTTGAGCTAAACGTAACCTGTGGGAACATTTTGATATTTAATTTATTTTTATTGTAAAATACTTGCATATTAGGCGATACTATAATATTATTATCATGTGGTAAGGAAGATTGCGGGTCAAGCCCGCAATGACTATGGTAAAGCCCGCAATGACTATGGGCAAGTTCCGCAATGGCATATTGAAAGGAAGTATTTTTTAAATGGGAAAAATTAAATTTGATTATTCTAAAGCAGCTTCTTTTATCGGCAATGATGAAGTAGAAATGATGAAAGGACAGGCGATTAATGCCCGGGAGCTTTTAGTTTCAAAAACTGGTGCTGGCAATGATTTTTTGGGCTGGATTGATTTGCCGATTAATTATAATAAAGAAGAGTTCGGCAGGATTAAGCAAGCGGCGGCAAAAATAAAAGAAGATTCAGAGGTTTTGGTGGTTATCGGTATCGGCGGTTCTTATCTTGGCGCCCGCGCTGCCATCGAATTTTTACGGCATAGCTTCTATAATACGGTCAGCAAAGAAATCCGTAAAACGCCGGAAATATATTTTGCTGGCAATTCAATCAGCTCAACATACATAAAACACTTGATCGAAGTAATTGGCGAGCGTGATTTTTCGGTTAATATTATCAGTAAATCTGGCACGACGACAGAACCAGCGATTGCTTTCCGCGTTTTCAAAAATTTATTAGAAGTGAAATATGGGAAAAAAGAAGCAGGGAAGCGGATATATGCAACGACTGATAAAGCCCGCGGGGCTTTAAAAAAGCTTGCAACCGAAGAGGGCTACGAATCCTTTGTTGTGCCTGATGATGTTGGCGGACGGTTTTCTGTCCTTACCGCGGTTGGCCTGCTTCCAATTGCCGTAAGCGGGGCGGATATTGATAAGCTGATGGAAGGGGCAGCCAGCGCGAGAAAAAGGTCATTGGAAGCTGATTTTGCCGAAAATGACGCTCTTCTTTATGCGGCATTGCGCAATATTTTCTTGCGTAAGGGCAAAGGCATTGAAGTTATGGCTAATTATGAACCTTGCGTACATTTTATCGCGGAATGGTGGAAACAGCTTTATGGTGAAAGTGAGGGCAAAAACCAAAAAGGCATTTTTCCAGCCAGCGTTGACCTTACTACGGATTTGCATTCAATGGGCCAATTTATCCAAGATGGGGCCCGCAATCTTTTTGAGACGGTTCTTGATATCGAAACAAGCCGTGATGAGATTTTGCTCGGAACGGAAGCGGTTGATTTGGATGGGCTTAATTATCTAGCCGGAAAAACAGTTGAGTTTGTCAACCGTAATGCGATGAATGGCACGATTCTTGCCCATACAGATGGACAAGTGCCGAATCTGGTTATTAAGATTCCTGAAGTAAATGAGTTTTGTCTTGGCGAACTCTTTTATTTCTTTGAATTTGCCTGCGGGGTCTCCGGATATATCCTTGGCGTTAATCCGTTTGACCAGCCCGGGGTAGAGGATTATAAAGCGAATATGTTTGCTCTGCTTGGCAAGCCAGGTTATGAAGCAAAAAGAGAGGAATTACTGAAGCGGATTTAGGTAACAGCGAATATGGTTCGTAAGATTAATAAGGAACAATGTGAAAATCATTGACAGCTTACTTCTGAGGTGATGTGGACGCATTATTCAAGCCTTTTTGGAAACCATTGTGCATGGAAACCCCTGCATGAGAAGGTGGATAATTGCGAATGAAGCAGAGTCCTAAGACTTGCCATATTCGATTTCTTGTTATTGCTGTTTAATAGTGAACAGCAGAGACATTTTTCTTTGGTAAGAAAGAGAGGAGATAAAAATGACCAAAGTACAAAAGCTAAGGATCATGGCTATTTTTGGCGCAATTATTATTATCGCAGCTGGAGTAGCAGTTTTCCTGAATCTCAGGGAAACAGAGGAAGGCATCAAAAATTTTCAAGTGGAGATCATTTCTGTCCACAACAATTATCACGAAACAAAAAACGAAAAATCCGATTTACTTTATTTAGGTGAGTATTTGCGGATAATGGAAGCTTGTCAGGGTGACGATAGTGCCTTTGGCTTTTTCGTCACGGGCTGGGACGGCGTCGAAAATGACGAAAGCCTCTTCTGGTGGGTGAGCGTTAACGGTGAGGATGCGTTAGTTGGCGTTGATGAAATTCCGCTGATTGATGGCCATGTCTATACCTTTACCCACACCGCCGGGGGGTGGTAGTATGGAAACTTATAAGCAACATACTTTAACAGTTGATGAATACCTATCAATCGAAAGCCAGATGGATGATATGGATACAACATCAAGGGAACAAGCAAGAAAATCGCTATCAAATCATATTTCTTCCGTCGCGGCGTTTGATGGTGATGAAATTATCGGCATTGGCAGGCTGATTGGCGATGCGGCAATATACTGGTGTCTTGTGGATATTTGGGTATTGCCAGAATATCAAGGCAAAGGAATTGGCCGAAAAATTGTAAACTGGCTGATTCAATATGTGAAAGACAACAGCATTAAAGGAACATCGGTATCTGTGTTTCTTATGTCTGCCCATGGTAAAGAGGGATTTTATGAAAAATTGGGATTTCGCTGCCGCCCGCATGAGTATGAAGGGCCAGGGATGGAATTGGAACTTGATATAGAATAATTCATGGGGGGGTTAGTGTGGAAATTGAAATTTCCACTTCTTAATTTAAGCAGTTTCACAAGCTCCGCAAAAACTAAAGTTTTTTTGTGAAATGCAGGGGTGTAGTATGCCAATTCGGAAAATTGTCAGGATAGCATTTTTAAGCGCTATCCTGACCGTGGCAATGATGGCGATAAAACCGTTGCCAAATATTGAGCTGATATCATTATTGGTCATTGTTTATGCCCTTTTGTTTGGCAAAGATACTTTTATCATCGTGACGGTATTCAGCTTGATTGAAGGATTGATCTGGGGCTTTGGCCTTTGGTGGGTGAGCTATTTGTACGTTTGGCCGCTTTTATGCCTTATCGTGATTTTGCTAAAACGTTTTATCAAAGAAGAATTTCTTGTCTGGGCAGTAGTATCAGGCATTTTTGGCCTTTGCTTCGGTACTTTATTTGCGCTGGTTTATCTTCCGGTTGATCCGGCATATGCTTTTTCTTATTGGATTGCGGGGCTGCCTTGGGATGTCTGGCATGGGGTATGGAATTTTGTTTTGATGGCAGCAGTCGGGAAGCCGATTTATCGGGTGTTGAAGAAGTTTAAGGATTAAATATGAAAATGCTTCGCATTTTCCCTTGAAATGATTTACTTGGCTCGTGCGTGTGGATTTATGGAATATTAAAATAGGTAATTGCTTTAATTGTCATAATGACCGCCGCCTATTCATCAGCCATCTCCTCAAGTTCTTTCATAGTTTTGACCACAAAATTAGCTCTGCCCGATTCGACTTCCTCGATTCTACGGCTTAACTCAGCTTGATTTTTCTCGCTGTAAAAGGGGTCGTAGATATCAAAAGGTATTCGCCCCTGCCGCAGAGATTGGCGAGCAAATATATTAAATGCCGTGGACAAATTCATGCCAAAGTCGTTAAACATACTCTCTGCCTGCTCCTTAATCTCTTTATCGAGCCTTATGGTCACGTTGATGGTTTCAGCCATTTTTTAATAACCTCCATGAATTTGATTAGTTCATTATAACATAGTATCTCGTGCTTTTCAAGTAATATGCACGAATTATTTTAAAAAGACTAAGTTGCCATCATAACCGTCAAATTCCATAGCAATATCAATGTGCTTTTCGGTGTCGCGTAACGGTTTCATTTTTCGACATCAGCTTTCACCACAGGCGTCCAAAGTTCGTAATTACCATTTACGCCATCAGGATAATACTCAAAGAAAAAACCGTGTGCATAATCAGGCGCATAACCTGCTTCGGGTATTGCTTCAAAAAAGAAATCCGTCCATGCTTTCACGCCATCAAAATCTTTATCAAAAGACGCAACTGCATAAAGTGCAGCAGGTATTTTCTTTAGTTCCGCTTCAGCAGGAATAACAGAAAGGTTAACCGTTTCTTTTCCTACAAGATAGCGGTATCGTTCGTGACTTTCCAGATACCACATTAGCCCATAATAATCTGCGGCTTTGGTTTTCGCCACGCTATCAATTAACATGGCTTTTTCGGTATTGAAATAGTCATTATATAGTGCCGCTACATCTTTACCGCTTTCGCCCAATGAAGTTTCAATAGAGTAGCCGCATATTTGAAAATCGGCTTTGTCAACGAAATGAATTTGCATAATTAAACTCTCCTTATAATATCGGTTACCCTGCAAAGTATTAATCTTTTATCGGTTCGCCCTCAATATATGACAGATATAGGTATTCCGGGCTTTCATAGAACATACTGCACCCATAATCGCTTATTTTATCGCTAATCCAAGATGAATAGATATTAATAAGCGCATCAAGAGGGTTTGCACCGTTGTTTTCAGCTACGCTAATGATTAAACGCTTATAGACCTTAGCAATGTCAAAAACAGTAGGCGTATTGAAATCGCCAATGGTGTTGTCAAAATCGCCAGTGCTAATACCGCATTTTTCAATCAAATCCGAAGCGGTATTTTCTATAGGCTCGCAATGATATACATCGGCAAGCTCCAGATATCGGGCGAGAGTATCTTTCCCAAGCGCAGATACAACATCAGCGCGACGGTTTTTTGTTGTTCTGCCGATATGCTCAATCAATGAACACAAGAAAAACATATCATTATCTGATTTTGACTCTCTCCCTGTCATATTATCACCTCATAACTTTTCTATACTATCTTTGCAATCGCTGAAATTCAATTCATTATATAACATACTAAGCAAATATTGCAAGCGAAAAAAGAATTTACTAGTATTTACGTTGCAAAATATTTGCTGAAAAAGTTCTTTTCCAAACTTTAGCGTATCATTATCTAGGGAACATACAGAAAATTTTGCCTTTTTTCGCTTCGAAATGCCGATTTTCGCTTTTGCTATTGTTTTTTTCATTAATATATGCTTAAAATGAATATGGAAAAGCAATACTTACAGGAGAAGCAACATGAAAAAAATATCATCACTAGTGACATTATTATTGCTTTTATTACTTATTGGCTGTAATAAAACCAATGAACATGACAAAGAACTTATTCCCTTAAAAATTGAACTTTTGGATTTAATAGAAAAAGAAATGCCTTATATATCAAGTTTTTCAGTCAGCCAAGGCAAAATATATATTGTCGGAATGGAAAACATTTATATTGACTTGCAAGCGGACGAAAAGCCAGTCACCAAAGTTTTAACTCTTGATTTCGCTGGCAATATTTTAAGTGAAACGGAAATAAATAATTGGCTAAGATGTACAGTAATTGATTCCGAAGGCTTTATCTGGGCTTTGGAATATGAAAGCATATATTCGGGGAGCGGTGATGGCCTGATCCTAAACTGTTACGATATAACTGGCGAACATATTAAATCAATAAATATTTCTGGCATTGATTCCAGAGATGTTGAACTTACCAACCATAATACCTTTGCAATAGATAATGACGGAAATATATATTTAAGAAGTTTTGAAACCGAATTAATCGATATGTTATACGAAAGAGTCGGAGGCGGAATAATTTCTGTTTTTGACAAAACGGGAAAGTTAATTTGTGATATCGAAACCCTTGCCGGGCATAAAAACCATGGTATTTACCGCTTGCCAGATGGAAAAATAATCACCTATGAGCATTCCTTGATTAATAATTGGGATTATTTTTTCAGGGAAGTGGACATAGAATCAAAAAGTCTGATAAATAAAGTTGATTTTAATTGGAAGAGTTCAGGAAGTGGCTCGCTCCATCTTTTCAGCGGAAGTGATATGAATTATGATTTACTCTATTATGATCTAAAAACCCTTTACGGTTATAATCTTTCCACAGGAATTAGCGAAGAGCTTCTTAACTGGAGCGAACGCGATATCCTTAATTTCATGGCGCATGACTATTCAAATCTGCCGCGCATAGCCATAATAAATAATGATATCTATTTAATTTCAATTGAAAATGGACGAGATGGGTCTCCTACCAGCGTGATATTAAATAAAATACAATTAGCTGACCCGGTAAGGCTGGAGCAATCAAGCAGAAAAGAAGTGAAACTTGCTGCCCTGCAACTTGACCAAAAAATGATTGAAGTTATAAATGAGTTTAATATCTCCCAAGATGAGTATCTCATCAAGACGGAAGTTTATTCTAACGACTTAAGTTTTAGCTATGATAACGAACTAATCTTGTTTAACATGGATTTGGCAGCGGAAAACGGACCCGATATTGTTCTCCTAAATGACGTTATGCCAGTAGAAAGCTATATAAATAAAGGAGTTTTTGCTGATTTATATACATTTATTGATAACGACCATGAAATAAGCCGAATTGATTATCTTGAAAATATTTTAACTGCCCTCGAACGAAATGGAAAACTTTATACGATTGCCCCCTTATTTTCAATCAGCACACTGGCCGGGAAAACTGCTGACGTCGGCATTAATATCGGCTGGAATTGGGATGAGTATAATGCCTTGCTTAAGCAGAAACCAGACGATATCATTCCGATTGGTTACGCTTTTGCATATTTTTCCCAAACGGATTTCCTTAACAGCATTCTCTTTTCAAATATGAGCAATTACCTTGATTATAGCGAAATGAAAGCGAGCTTTGACAGTCCTGACTTCATCGGCCTGCTCGAAACAGCAGCAAAATATCCGGTTGAAGGTTCAAATATTTCCGAAAACTCATTTCGGACCGGAAATCCTTTGTTATTGAGAATTGATTTTTCCATGTTTGATAATTTCCGGATTTATGAGAATTATTATTTCGGCGAAGAAATAAGTTTTGTCGGCTTTCCGTCAAACAGCGGGCGGCATACAGCTGGGAGGGCTGAAATCCGCTTTGCGATTACCGCTAATGCCAGCGAAAAAGACGGCGCCTGGGCTTTTGCCCGCTATCTCCTCACCGATTATCAAGATACTTCTGGAAGCTTGCTAAGCGGAAATGGCTTACCAATAAGGTTGTCCAGCTTGGAGAGGCTTGCCAAAGCCGCAAAGGTTAAACCTGTTAATGGCGAGCCAAGGGTCAGTTTCATTTATGACGGGCAGGAGTGGATTCCTGTTGAAATAGGAAACCATACTGACGAGGACAATAAGAAAATTTTTGACTTAATTAGCATGGTAACCACTTTTACAGGAAATGACCAGCAACTAGTAAATATCATCAATGAAGAAGCTGGCAGTTTTTTTGCCGGGCAAAAATCTGCTGAAGAGGTTGCCGCCATTATTCAAAACCGGGTCAATGTTTATCTGGCTGAACTAGAGTAATTGCGATTTTTTCCGTTGAAAGCCATGGGCTTGCATGATATACTAATGAAGTGTATTATTTGAGTACTCATTAAGGAGTTCATTATGCCCAAAATCGTTATCCTTGAAAGAGAAACAGTCGGCCTTGATGTTTCCGTTGACCGAATCAGTCAATTAGGCGAAGTCACAGTTTACCCGGTTTCAAATGCGGAAAATGTTGCCGGGCGAATCCAAGACGCCGATATCATCATCGCCAATAAATGCCCTTTGAATGCCGAAACGCTGAAAAATGCCGCCAAGGTAAAGCTTATTTGTGAGTTTGCGACGGGATATGATAATATTGACCTTGATTATTGCCGCCAGCGCGGAATCAAGGTTGCCAATGCCCGCAATTATTGTACGGCGGCCGTTACCCAGCATACCTTTGCCTTATGCCTTTATATCCTTGTGAAGCTCCGCCATTATGATGAATATGTTAAATCAGGAACATATGCCGGGCAACCGAACTTTTCCAATTTTGACCTGCCATTCAATGAGCTTGAGGGAAGAACGTGGGGTATCATCGGAATGGGGCATATCGGAAGCAGCGTCGCCAAAGTTGCTGCTGCCTTTGGCTGCCGGGTTGTTTTCTTTTCCCCAACCGGAAAAAGCAATTGTACACAGTATACAAGACTGTCTTTTGATGAGTTGCTTAAAGAAAGTGATTTTCTTTCCCTGCATTGTCCGTTAAGTGACATTACGCGGGGATTAATTGATTTAACTGCCCTAAGGAAAATGAAGCCATCGGCAATTTTAATTAATGTCGCCCGCGGCCCTTTAGTTGTCGATGAAGATTTATACACCGCGCTATGTGAGAATATCATTGCCGGGGCTGGCCTTGATGTCACCAGCACCGAGCCGATGAAAGATACGAACCCATTAAGCCGTTTTATGGATTCAAACCGCTTGATTATCACTCCCCACAATGCTTGGGCTTCTTTAGAAGCAAGAAATCGTGTCGTATGCGAAACTTACGAAAATATCGCCGCATTCCTTCGCGGTGAAGAGCGAAACCTTGTCTAGAATATTAATATATTAATAATTCATAAAGTTTTTATGCTTATTTAATAGAAAAACCCTTCAAACTTTGATATACTAACAGCATGAAGTTTAAAACCCGGCTTTTGGTAACCTTTTTAATTATTTTGATTTTACCGTCGATATTAACTGGCGTAGCTTTTTTAGTGATTGGCGTTTTCCTTGCCAAAGTGCCGTTTAAAACGGAATACTTCAAATATGACATGGTCTCGCAAGTGGCCAATGAAGTTTTTCATGACAGCATGGTTGCAAGGTCTTTGTTTTTTTACCTGTTTTTGGCAATCATCCTGATTTTATTTCTTGTTGGCATTATGCTGACCCAATGGATAAGCCGCAGCGTTTTTACCCCCATCAGCCGCCTTAATCTGGCAATGCAAAATATTGCCGAGGGCAACTTTGAATATATCCTTAGCAATGATAATGGCGGCGAAATCGGCGAGCTTTACCAAAATTATGAGGATATGCGGTTACGGCTCAAAGAATCAATTGATGAAAAAATGGCTAATGAAACTCAAAACCGCGAACTTGTCAGCAATATTTCCCATGATTTGAAAACGCCGATGACAGCAATAAAGGGTTATGTTGAAGGCATTATTGATGGCGTTGCCGATACGCCGGAGAAAATGGACAAATATATCCGCACTATTTATAATAAAACCAATGAAATGGATCGTTTGATAAATGAACTGACTTTTTATACCGGGATTGACACAAACCGCATTCCTTACAATTTTTGCAAGATAAATATCGCTGATTATTTTGGCGATTGCATTGAAGAAGTCGGGCTAGACCTTGAGTCTAAAAATATCCGTTTAAATTACAGCAATCTGGTTTCATCAGAAGCGGTCATTATCGCCGACCCGGAACAGCTTAAGCGCGTTGTCAACAATATTGTCGGCAATAGCGTCAAATATATTGACCGGAGCAAAGAAGAATGTGAAATTGATATCCGGATTCTTGATGAGCTGGATTCGGTCCGAATTGAAATAGAAGATAACGGGCGCGGCATTCATTCAAAAGATTTAGGGCAAATATTTGAACGCTTTTACCGCTCTGACGCTTCCCGCAATTCTGCCCGCGGCGGAAGCGGAATTGGGCTTTCGATTGTGAAAAAAATCGTTGAAGATCACGGCGGTTATATCTGGGCGACCAGCCGCGAAAATGAGGGGACTTGTATGCACATTGTTTTCCGGAAATTTTTGAAAAATTCCGATGAGGTTTAAATAAATCTTATGAAACAAGAAAGGAATATCACGATGGGTAAAATATTAATTATTGAAGACGAAGAAGCGATTGCCGATTTGGAAAAAGACTATCTGGAATTAAGCGGCTTTGACGTGACTATTTGTAACAGCGGTGATGTCGGCCTCGAAATGGCACTAAGCAATGAGTTTGATTTGGTGGTGCTTGATTTGATGCTTCCCGGCATGGATGGGTTTGAAATCTGCAAGCAAATCCGTGAAGAAAAGAACATTCCGATTTTGATGGTTTCGGCGAAAAAAGATGATATTGACAAAATCCGCGGCTTAGGGCTTGGAGCGGATGATTATTTGACTAAGCCTTTTAGCCCAAGTGAGCTTGTTGCCCGCGTGAAAGCGCATTTAGCCCGTTATGAGCGGCTGGTCAGCTCCGGCAAAAGGCAAAACGATATTGTAGAAATCCGGGGGTTAAGGATTGATAAAACCGCCCGCCGGGTGATGGTTGACGGCGAAGAAAAGGCATTTACTGGCAAAGAATTTGATTTGCTGACTTTCCTTGCCGAAAATCCGAACCGCGTTTTTACAAAAGATGAGCTTTTCCGTGAAATTTGGGAAATGGATTCGATTGGTGATATCGCAACCGTGACCGTCCATATCAAAAAAATCCGGGAAAAAATTGAGTATAATTCTGATAAATCGCAGTATATTGAGACGATATGGGGGGTTGGATATCGGTTCAGGATCTAAAAACGTTTATTAAAAAGCAACCCATTATTTTCATGGATTGTTCATGACAGGGCTGGAAATATTAAGCTTATGAATAAATGGTTTGGCAATTCAAAAAAGATAATCTTATTTATAATAACCGCTTTATTAATCTCAATGCTTAATGCCCCGGCCGCATTAGCCGAGGAGGTTAATGAGGATTTTTATCACGATGTCTTATCACACGCAAAAACCCCTCTGCTTAATACCATCGAAAGCCGCATGGAAAATATTAACTTAACTTGTGGCATAATCAATGAAACAATTGTTTTACCCAACGCCATTTTTAGCTTTAATGAAGTTGTTGGCAACCGCACCGAAGAAAGAGGCTTTAAGCTGGCCCCGACTTTTATGGACGGAAAAATAGCGGACAGCTTGGGGGGCGGTATCTGCCAAGTATCATCTACCCTTTATTATGCTTGCTTGCTGGCCGACCTTGAGATTGTTGAACGAAGGAGTCATTCAATGCTTCCGGATTATGTCAGCTTACCCGGATATGACGCGACTGTTTTCTGGGATTCAATCGATTACAAATTCAAAAACAATGGCGGATTTCCGCTTAAGCTTTTGACATGGGTTGAAGATACCGAGGTTCAAGTGAAAATTTTGGGGACAAAGCAAAATAACCATACAGTATCAATTGAAAGCGAGATTATTTCGGAAGTCCCGGCGGGGACAATTTATATTGATAATCCCAATCTTGCCGATGGGCAGGTTAATATTTTACAGCCTTCTTTTACTGGGTATACGGTCAACACTTACCGGAAAATCGTTAATGAGCAAGGCGAGTTAATCAGCCTTACGTTTGAAGCAAAAAGCACGTATAATAAGCTTGATGGAATCGTTGAATATAAGGCTGGCTAGGATTGCGGCGCGGAGGCCGCAATGACATAATGAGCGGAGGCAATGACAACAATGCGCGGAGGCCGCAGTAATCATAGATTCAGGGCTTTATCTTGGATATACTGTAATTTGTTGATGATTTTTTCATCATCTTCCATTTCGTCAAAAGCCTTAATTTCTCCAAAAAAATGCTCCCAGTTACTTAAAATGCTGCTTTCATAAAATTTAATTGCTTTCTTTTTGTATTTTGTGTTGGGCATTTTAATTATGTAAGGTTTAATTGGTTCATGAAGGAGCGGCCTATTTTGCGACTTGGTTACAGTATAGGGTGAGTATTTCCTGCCATCGATAATATCAAGCCCGGCCGGAGTATAAATAAAAGAAAAATCATCATTAGGAAAAACATATCGATATATTGAATCAAAATAATACTCATTCAGTTTTCCTTGGTTCAAGAACATCTTGACGATATTTTCATCAACGCTTTTTAAGACCGGCTTCGAGCCGATAATCCAGCCGACCTTTACAACAGCTTTTTCGACTTCGTAAAGATACTTCATTTGCGCTATTTGAAGATTTATATAATTGCCGTACCTTTGGAAATTGGAAATATTGCTGAACAAGCTCATTTTATTTTTGACTTCCTCAAAGATATGCTTAAAATAATAGCTCTCCTGATAAGTATGCGAAAGCTTAACTGTGTATTTATCATCAATGCACAAGTTTTTCGCCAAATTTTTTATACATTTAAGCTGTTCCTTAACTAGTGCTTCACGGTATTTTTGCGATATTTCATAACCAACCGTCCCTATTTCATGCAAAATGCCATCAGCGTTAAAGTTGTCAGCCAAGATAAGCGCAGTCAAAATCATATTAAGCAATTCAAAACCAAACCCGCAGCTTGCTTCTTTGGAAGACGCAAGCCCAGTCCCAAAATATATTTTTTTGCCTTTTGCCCCAGCCTTAATTATTTGGGGGCTTAAGTAATTGGGAAAATTGATGGCGTTAAAGCAAATTTTAATTTCCAAACTATACCCCATGAATTTCACAAGTGAAGCTTTCCAAACTACACCCGTGTTTATATATTCAATATAAATATTATGCTGTCAAGAATTAATCGTTCTTTAATGGAATAAGGCGCAAAATAAAGGAATAAAATAAACAAGCATGAAACAGGGGAGAATCCGCTTGAAAATACGGCGCAAAGATGAATTATTAAGCTTCATAATCATTGTTATTGGTTCATTCATTATGGCAATAGCATTAAATGCGTTTTTATTAAATAATGATTTGGTGGTTGGCGTTGGCGGGCTGAGCAGGATAATTCAAAAACGGCATGGAATCCCGCAAAATTACGTCTACTGGTTTTTAAGCACCTTTATTCTATTGATGGGCAGCTTAATGAAAAAAGAAAATAATAAAGATGATTTCATCTTTAGGTCATTTACGGGCATTGTTTGCCTTGCTTTAGTTTTTCTTCCCTTAACTGATGATTTAACAAAATTCCGCTTGCCGCTGCCCGAGCAGCTAAACTTTTTATTCATGCCGATTACATCAGCAATCGGGGCAATTCTGCTTGGCCTTGGAATCGGGATTGTCATGAAATCAGGCGGGAGCACTTGCGGGGTTGACCTTATTTCCCAGCTTTTTGAAAAAGAAAAAAGCATTAAAAAATCAAAGACAATGCGGGTTTTTGATCTTTCTGTTCTTGTGATTGGAATCATAACCTTTATTGGCAAGGATTTTCTTGACGCTTTAATGCTTGAATCAACAATTGTCTATATATGCTCAGGCCTTATTTTAATTTATTTGCTCCCTAAAGTCGTTGATTTTATTGATAATTTGCGCTTTCCTTGAGCGGAAAAGTAAAACGTAAGATACATTGACAGCAAGTCCAAATATTGTTATGATTAAAGAAAATTCACGAGGTAATATAATTATGGCCACATGAATAAAATATAAGTAGTCCATATTTAGCTTGTCAGATTGATGAAAGGCGAAAATGAAAAAATTAAAGGAGCAAGAGCGGCCGAATCTCCTTGCTTATTTGAAAGCCGAACCCGAAATCAATATGTTCTTTATCGGAATTATTGAAAATTTTAGCCTTGATTCCGATGAAGCTTGCGTTTATGTTGAAGAAAATCCGCACAACGGCAGCTTTAATATGGTCATCCTAAAGCACTATGAAAATTATATCCTTTATAGCCATGATGATTCCTATCAGCTGGAAGAAGCAGTTGATTTCTTAAAAGAAGATATCGTTGATACAATTAATGGCAAAGAGGGCATTATCCGCCGGATTGCTCCCTTTTTTCCGCAGATGAAAATAGAAGAAAAATCAGTTTTCTGTCTTGGCCTCCTTGCCAAGGCTTCATTTGAGCATAGCAAAGTAAAGACAAAAATGCTTAAGCCAGACGATGCAGCTTCAATCATTGATTTATATGCCCAAAACATTGCTTACGAAGCGGGTTTTTTTGCGAATAAAGAAAAATATATCGCCGAACGGCGCAGCAATTTGGAGGGGAATGGTTTTGCAGTTGGATTATTCTATCGAAATAAGCTGGTATCAGTTGCGGAAATCTCGGCTGACAATGATTTAATCGGTTTAATTACTGGCGTTGCAACCCACCCGAAATATTATGGCAGGGGTTTTGCCACCCACGCGATAACGGTGCTTTGCGAAGAAGCTTTCCGGCAAGGCATAAAACATATCTCTGTTTTCCAAGATAATCCGAAAATCATGAGCTTACTTAAAAAGATCGGCTTTGAGGAAAAAGGCCAATATGCTTTATTACACTAGAGAGGAATCATTTTGCTAAAGATATTTAAACATTTAGAAGGATTAGGCTGGCCAGCTTTAGTTATTATTGCCTTGCTCATCGTCCAAGCTTACGCTGAATTATCTTTGCCCCAGTATATGTCTGAGATAGTTGATATTGGCATTGTCCAGCGCGGCCTTCCCGATATGCCGCCACAGCTTATTGAAATAAAAGAAGCAGAGGGTGTAGATTTTAGCAGAATCCAGCTTGATTATTTGCTGAATAAAGGCAGTATCATGCTGGCTTTTTCCGTTGTTGTCATGATTACGGCGATAGCGGTTTCTTTTTTGTCTGCCAGGGCTGGAGCGTCAATGGGACGACAGCTTAGGGAGAAAGTCTTTAAGAAGATTATTTCATTTTCCAATGCCGAAATTGACCGCTTTTCCACCGCCTCCCTGATTACCCGAAGCACAAACGATATCCAGCAAGTGCAGATGGCCATGATTATGAGCTTGCAGATGATGTTTAAAGCACCGATTCTGGGTATTGGCGGAGTGATAAAAGTGGTTGCTACCGAGACCGGAATGGGCTGGATTGTCGGAGCTGCCCTTGGGATTATCCTGGCCATCGTAATAATCTTAATGGCCGTTGCAATGCCTGTTTTTAAACGAATGCCGCTTCTCATCGACCGTTTGAATCTTGTTTCCCGTGAAATTTTGACCGGGACGAATGTAATCCGCGCTTTTGGGCGGGAAAAAGATGAAGAAAAGCGTTTTGAAAGTGCCAGTACTGATTTAAAACTAAATCAATTATTTATCAGCCGCGTAATGGCTTTGATGATGCCGCTGATGATGCTGATCATGAATGGCATTACAGTAGCCATCGTCTGGTTTGGAGTCCGCGGCGTGGATTATGGGGACATGATGGTTGGTGACATGATGGCCTTTATTACATATACGATCTTAATTGTCATGTCATTTTTTATGCTGACAATGATGTCAGTTATGTTGCCGCGCGCAATTGTTTCCGCCAAAAGGCTTGAAGAAATTCTCGCGACGAAGGTTTCAATCAATGATCCGGAAAAACCCCTTGATGAAAAACTCAAAACAGTTCCCCTAAAGGGATTTTTAAGTTTTGAAAATGTTTCATTCCGTTATCCCGGCGCGTTAGAAGACGCGCTTGCTAAGCTTAATTTTACTGCCAACCCCGGTGAAACGACGGCAATCATTGGAAGCACGGGCTGCGGAAAATCAACCTTGCTTAATCTGATTCCGCGTTTTTATGAGGCAACCGGGGGGCGGATTACCTTGGATGGCATTGATATCAGTAAGATTACCCAAGCAAAGCTCCGCAGCTTGATTGGTTATGTTCCCCAAAATGCTGTCCTTTTCAGCGGTGACATTGCTTCAAATATCAAATTTGCCGGCGATTTCATTACGGACGAGCAGATGATTAAGGCAGCAAAAGTCGCGCAAGCAAGCGGGTTTATCAGTGAAAAAGAAAACCAGTATGAAAGCGAAATCTCGCAGGGCGGAACTAATGTTTCCGGCGGCCAGAGACAGCGTCTTTCAATTGCGCGGGCGATTGCAAAACAAGCAAAAATTTTCTTGTTTGACGATAGTTTTTCGGCTCTTGATTATCAAACTGACGTTGCTCTGCGCAAGGCTTTAAAGCAATATGCGAAAAAAGCAACGGTAATAATTGTCGCCCAGCGGATTAATACGATTCTTCATTCAGATAAAATAATTGTCCTTGATGAGGGGGAAATAGCCGGAATCGGCACTCATGAAGAATTGCTTAATAGTTGCGAAGCTTATCAGGAAATTGCAAATTCACAGTTTTCAGAAGAAGAATTAAGGGGGAAGATAGCTTATGAGTGAAAAATATAAAGTTAAGCCCCGCCCCCATCGCCGGATAGGCGGGCCAGGCCCGCCCGGAATGCCAGCCGAAAAGGCAAAGGATTTTAAAGGCACGATCAAGAAGCTCCTTATTTACATGGGCAACTATAAGTATGCGATGCTGATTGTGTCAATTTTTGCTGTTGCCGGAACGATATTTAATGTTTATGGGCCAAAGCTGCTTAGCCGGGCGATAACAGAACTGTTTAACGGCTATATGGCAAAAATCATGGGGTCGGGCGGAATTGACTATGCTTTTATCGCAAAAACACTATTATTTTTGCTGTTTCTTTATGTGCTTAGTGCCGTCCTCAATTTTATCCAAGGCTTCATCATGGCAGGGATATCCCAAAAAATAAGCTATCGCTTCCGGCAAGAAATCGCGGAAAAAATAAACCGCATTCCGCTTAAATATTTTGAAGCAAATGCGGTCGGTGATGTGTTATCGCGGATAACCAATGATGTTGATACCCTTGGCCAGAATCTAAACCAAAGTATTTTGATTGTGGTCACTTCGGTAACAACAATAATCGGCATTCTTGTCATGATGTTAAGCATTAGTCCGCTCATGACTTTGATTGCGTTGGTGATTTTGCCGATAACGGGGATTTTGCTTGGTTTTGTGGTCAAGCATTCGCAGAAATATTTTACCGATTATCAAAAATACCTTGGCAAAATTAATGGCCAGATTGAGGAAGTTTATACCGGGCATAATATTATTAAGGCGTATAATCGCGAAGACATGACTATTTCCGATTTTTCCGGAACAAATGACAGGCTTTATGAATCCGGCTGGAAATCACAGTTCATTTCCGGATTAATGATGCCGATGATTTTTTTCATTGGCAATCTCGGTTATGTTGCAGTTGCGGTAATTGGCAGTATTTTGACGATTAATGGGTCGATTCAGATTGGTGATATTGCGGCTTTTATCCAATATGTCCGCAATTTTACCCAGCCAATCCAGCAAATTGCCCAAATCACGAACTTGTTACAGTCAACGGCTGCTGCCGCCGAGCGGATTTTTGAATTCCTTGATGAGGAAGAAGAAGTAAAAGATCCGGATTACTCTGGTTCGCTAAAAGCAATGAAAGATAATGATTCAAAGCAAGTGGTTTTTGAAAATGTCCATTTTGGCTACGAGCCGGGCAAAACAATCATCAATGATTTTAGCCTTGCGGTTGCTTCCGGAAAGATGGTTGCGATTGTCGGGCCGACCGGGGCGGGCAAAACAACGATTGTAAAACTGCTAATGCGTTTTTATGATGTTGAAAGCGGGCGGATTTTGGTTAATGGCCGTGATATCCGCGATTATAAGCGGAGTGATTTGCGCCAGAATTTTGGCATGGTCCTCCAAGATACTTGGCTGTTTAAGGGGACAATCATGGAAAATATCCGTTATGGCAAGCTGGCCGCAACCGATACTGAAGTAATAAATGCAGCCAAAGCGGCATATGCCCATCGCTTCATTACGACTTTGCCGGAAGGTTACCAAATGGAGCTTAACGAAGATGCAAGCAATGTTTCCCAAGGGCAAAAGCAGCTGCTTACGATTGCGCGGGCAATTCTTGCTGACAATCCGATTCTGATTCTTGATGAAGCAACCAGCTCCGTTGACACCCGCACCGAAGCAAGGATTCAAAAAGCAATGGCAAATTTGATGGCTGGCCGCACCAGCTTTGTGATTGCCCATCGGCTTTCGACAACCCGTGACGCTGATGTCATTTTGGTAATGCGCGAGGGTGATATCGTTGAGCAGGGAAGCCATGAGGAATTAATCAGCGCAAGCGGTTTTTATGCGGAGCTTTACCAATCACAGTTCGAGCAAGACCCCACATAATCCTTTTAAAAAAGTCGGATGCTGGTTCTGGCAGCCTGTTAATATATTGGGAGAAGGAAATGCAGGGAGTATAAAATATATATGGACATTCTCACCCAGTTAAATCTCGCAATGGAGTATATTGAAACGCATATTGATGACGAATTGGCACTTGCTGATGTATCTGGGGTGACAACGTATTCGCCATATCATTTCGGGCGGTTATTTTATTACATTGCCGATATGCCGCTGTCGGAATATATCCGTAAACGCAAATTATCACTCGCGGCGATGAAGCTTCAAAGCAGCAATATCAGAGTCATTGACCTTGCAATGCTATACGGTTATGACAGCGCAGACAGTTTTACCCGGGCGTTTACCAAACAGCACGGCGTGACACCGTCGGTGGCAAGGCGGCCTGGCGTGAATCTCGTCATTTTCCCGCCGCTTACTTTCCAAATAAAAATAAAAGGCGTGCAAGCATTAAATTGGCGGATTGAGGAAAGTGAAGCGTTTGAGGTGTTCGGTATTGAGCGTATTTTTAGCAACGAAGAAACGGGCAAAGTGCCGGAGTTTTGGGTAGAATGCCAAGAAAACGGCGAGTATGAAAGGCTGTTCGACACAGCAAACAAAGTGTATTATCCTGACGGGCATAAATATCCAAAAGATGATGGCAGATCCGTCATAAATGCGGTCTGCGGTTACTTAGAGCTTGATGAAAAGACGTTTCCTTATATGATCTGCGCAGTTAGGAAGCCGGATAGCAATACAGATGGATTCAAAGTTGCGCAAATCCCAAAGGCGACATGGGCAGTTTTCAGAAGTGAAAAGACTACTATCGGCACAGAAATCCCCAAGCTGTTTAACCGCGCATACAGCGAATGGCTGCCATCTTCCGGATATGATAAAGCAATTGGGCCGGATATGGAGCTTTATTACGCCGACCCATGGGGCAATCATTTTGAGGAAGTATGGATTCCAATCACGAAAATAAACTAGAGGAGAAATAAGGCTGAAAGAATTTCATTCTTTCAGCCGGAGATTTGAGCTACGCTCAAAGTCTCCAGACTTTGAAAGGAGCAAGGGTATAATAATGATATCACAAGAAAAATCATGGCAGCAATTTGCAAATGAAGTCCAAGCAACATATGACAAAAGGAGTTTTTTTGGAAGTGACAAAATTGAAGCAGCTTTTCAGAATTGGAAAATTATTTATGACATGGGCTGCATTCCGGTAGGCTGCGTCCTAATCCCTTATACGCGCATCCGCACACCTTTTTTAACCAAAGCAAATTTTAAGTTTAGCATTTCCAAAAAGAATATTTTTAATAAAATAGCCGAAAAGCTTGGAAAATCAATTATTGAAATAGGTGAGCCGCATATTGATGATAATTTCATGGTAAAAAGCAATTCCGCAAAAAAAATAAGCCAAATGCTTTCTAATGAAAAAATAGCAGACCTTGCTCTTCGTATTCATGAAAAATCTTATTCCGATTTTGAATTATCTTGCGGGTACAAAAGCAGCCTTGGCTACAATTTCCCCAAGAATAGCAAAGGATTATGTTTGGTTATCCCGTTCGAAGTCAAAGATAAAGAAAGATTAATGCTTTATTATGATTTCTTTAAAGAGGTATTGACATATCTTTTTGAAGCAGGCGAGATCGAAGATACTGTATTTGATGTTAATCTAAAGACTTGGCTTAATTAATAGGAGAAAAAAGCATGAGCAGGAAAAAAGCCATCGTATTAATTGTTTTAGGCGCAGTTTTAATAGTTTTTGGAATTGGATGGGATGTTTTATCGGCAATTGGCGTCATCACATCAAAGCTTTACACCCCGCCCTTTTTTATGGCTGGAGTATTTGGTGTTGTTTTCGGTATGCTTAAAAAAGGGTGAAAGAATTCCATTCTTTCGCCCTTGCTTATCTAAGCCACTTCCTATAAACTATTAGATATGAAAAAAATAAAAATGTGCTATTCAATAAGGGACAATATTGGTGATTCAATAAATCCTTTGATTGTTGAAAGAATAATGGGCTTTAAGTGTGAGTGGGCGGATGCCCTTAGTTGCCAGACCAGTTCCATCGGAAGTGGGCTTTCTCGTTATTTCTTTGATTTTGAGCGGCGTTTCAAAAGCCGTATGGGCCTTTCACAATCCATAAAAGCAATGTTTATCAATGAACCTTTGCAAATCTGGTCGGCAGGGTTCATCAGGCATAGCGGGAAAAGAGAAACTGAGCTTAGGAAAAATACAAATGTGGCCTCAGTCAGGGGCGAGTTATCAAAAAAGCGTTTGGAAAAAGCTTTGCAGCAAGAACTAAACATCACTACTGGTGATGGCGGGCTGCTTTCTGCGCAGCTGCTTAAGGAAAAATTCCCCCCCAAATACCGCTTGGGAATCATCCCGCATATCCGGGAAATCGGCGAAAGCGCATATGAGAAAATCCGTGATGCCCACAAGGATAATATTATTATTGATGTCAGGTTAAAGCCGGACGAATTTTTAAAGCTTCTTTCCCAATGCGAGTTTGTTATTTCAAGCAGCCTCCACGGCCTTATTATTTCCGACAGTTTTAATATTCCCAACCGCCAAGTGACTTTAACTGACCGCTTGGTCGGTGACGGGTTCAAATTTGAAGACTACTACTCTTCCTTTGGCCTTTTACCCAATCCGCTTGATTTAAATAAAACCAGCACCATCAACGAAAACATGATAATAGAAAATTATCATATCACCAAAGAAATGGTAGACCAGAAAAAAGCCGAAATTAGAGAAAGCTTTTTCCGCTATATATGATGAAAGATAAATTTTTTCACAAAACAAGTGATTCGGTGTTTAGAGAGGCACGAGTTAAATGATTATTGTTGAACTATATGGAACACCGGGTTGCGGCAAGACGACACTATATCAACAAGTAATAGGAAAGTTAAACGCTAAACCTTATGTGCTAGCTAACCACCAGTTAATGGTGGATTTCCAGCTTGACAATTTTCCCCGCCGCTTTGGTGTTCCTAGAATCTTAAAAGAATACAAGCATTATTTACTTTTTCTTAGTATCTTATTATCTTTAATAAGCTATGGCATTTCCAAAGAAAGGATAAAATTTACCAAAGTGCTGTTTGTGTTTTGTTACCGCTTATTAAAACTAGGGCAAGCCAGGAAATATGACGTCATTTTTTTTGAAGAGGGGTTATGCCAGATGATATCCAGTATCGCACATGATCAGAAAATCAAAAATAATTTTATCGATAAAATGCTGATGAAGCAGATAAAAAAGGCTTTTCCGGCGGTTAAACTGATTGAACTAAATATTACGGCGGAAGAAAACATAAAACGTCTCCGCAAACGAAACCGGGAAAAATCGCGGTTTGACAGAGTGCCAGATGACCATGATTTGGCAAAACTCCTCAAAACAAAACAAGATAATTTGAATCAGATCGCAAAGGCGATTGCCGATAAAGCGGGATTAAGCTTGGATATGGCAGCAGATTCTGAAATAAATAGCGATTTGCTAGCTGGCTTTATTGCGGATTTTTTCCCGGCGGGCTAGCATTTCCTTAACCACCCAGAATACATTTAGATACCTGCGGTGCATAATCCGGATTTTATTGCGGCGGCATAAGCGGATTAAGCGAAAAATATCGATTAGTTTTAGGCGGTCATTAAACCAGCCAATAACTGTTCCGAGCCCAAAAGCATTTAATTCATTCCAATCAGATTCGCTGAGATTTTGCTTCAAAAAAATAATCCGCCGCAGATTTACATTATGCTTGATGGTGAGTTTTTCCCTATTGGCGGAAGCGGTTAATGACAGCCGGGATTTCGTAATGCAATAGATTGGCGTTAGGCAGACGGCAAAGGATTTGGCAAAAAAACCGCATTTTGTGGAAAATAGCATATCATTGGCAATTATTACGTCCTCGAAAAGAATATTATTTTCTTCGAGAAAGGTTTTCCTAATCAATTTCGACCAAGGGGGATTAAAGCAGTAGCGTATCTTAAGTCCATTAGCATGGCCAGGATTTTCTTGGTATGAGCGAAGCAAATTTTCATAGTGGATATGCCTTCCTGCTTTCAAGCCAGTCTCAAGGTTTAGGCTGTCAGGCGCAAAAAAAATGATATCCACTTCATGATTGGAAAATTTTTCCAATTGGCAAGGCAGGTTTTCGGTAAAAAAATCATCCGCGTCGGCGAAGAGGACCCATTTTCCCTTCGCATGGGAAAGGCCGATATTGCGGCAAGTTCCGGCGCTATTTTTCCCGGTTTCATTTAGGTAAAACTCGCCCCCTCTTTTTAAAACCAATTCCTTTATCAAAGACATATCAGCTTTACTATTGTCATCAATGACGATGATTTGGTAATCAGCGGAGACAGGAATTGAAGCAAGCAAAATCTTCAAGGTGGGAACAGAGTTATAGTGGGGAATAATGATGGAATATGTGGCTTCTTTTTTTGCTTGCATATGCACCCCTAATATTTACTGCGCAGTTTACGGATTAAAAACACCGGATTAAAATACTCGCTTGGAAAAATGCGGACCCTATTTTTGATGAACAAATACAAAGTTTCCAAAAAGATGGCCAAACCCAGTTTTTCATTGATGATATGCTGTAATTGTGAAGCACCTGCTAGCTTTAGGAGCTTCCATTCATTTGGGAATAAAGTCATTTTAAGATATAAATAGCGGCGGATATAAGCCGCCCGCCGGATTTTATAACGCTCGCGGGTTACACTAGTTAATGTATTTGCGCCTTTTGTTACGCAATAAATGACTTCACTGGTTGCTTTGATTTTAATCGCGTAACTGCCTAGCTTTGCGCTAAACATCGTATCATTAGCAACATAAGTTTCTTCAAAATTAATGCCAAAACCAACCAGAAGTTCGCGGCTAATCATTTTCGACCAGACGACGTAATTTCTTAGGCGCAGGTTAACATTATTCTTAAAGCTTGGTTCGCGAAGATAGTCATCAATCCGGTTTTTGGTATTTAAATGCCGATCGGAAATCTCGTTAGTCAAAAGATCAATGCTTGTGGGGGTAAAATAAATTACATCGAAGATTGTATCATAATATAAATCAAGCTGTGCTTGTAAATTATCCAGAAAATAATCGTCCGCATCGGCGAAAAGAACCCATTTGCCATGGGCGTGTTTTAAGCCAATATTGCGGCAAGCCCCGGCGCTTTGGACCCCGGTATCATTTTGGTATAGCTCACATTGCGGGTTGGCTGTAACATAATTTTCTGCTGCGGAGATATCATCAGTGCTATTATCATCAACAATGATTATTTGGATATCGTCGTTTTTGGGGATTGTGTCCAAAAGTTTTAGCAGGGATTTTACTGAATTATAGTGCGGGATTATGAAGCTGTATTTTTTCATTTAGATTCCTTTCTTTCTTCCAATGCACCTGAAAGATGATTTTGCCTGACTTCTATTCTAGGTATTGCCTAATAACCTCTCATACAATTTATATACTTTGTCCGCGCAGCTGGCGGAAGAAAAAGCCGTTAGGGCCTTTGCTTTCCCGGCATTGGCCAGTTTTTTCAGCTCATTGCGGTCATTAAACAGCTCACTTATAATTAAGGCTAAATGCAAGGTATCGCCGTAACGATAGATCCGCCCATTGATTTTATCATTGATTATTTCGGGGTTCGCCCCGGTATCGGAAGCGATAACAGCAAGCCCTGCCATCATACATTCAACAGTTACCCGCCCAAAGCCTTCGGATAAAGAGCAGACAATTCCGACATCATAATCAGAAAGCGTTGCAAAAATATTGCTTACATAACCTAAGAAATTTACTTGCCCATCTAAGCCTAGGGCATGGATTTCTTTTTTGAGGACGGCCTTATATTCATGATAAGCTTCCCCGGCGATGTCAAGCTCAATTTTATCTCGAATGTCCTTTTCTAAATGGCCAAGGGCTTTGATAAGCTCAAGCTGCCCTTTAATCGGTTCAATGCGTCCGATGATAATCATTTTTAGTTTCGAGCCATCAGAAACCTTGTCAGGAGTAAAAGTTTCGTTAACCGCAATGCCATTATAAATTAAGACGGTTTTATCCTCTGTAAGCTTTTGTGATCGCCAATTTTCAAGGACTCCATTAGATATGGCAATAAAATAATCCGTGCCTTGATTAAGATAATTGATTAAGCCGCGCTTATAAAAAACGATGTTGTTTGTTTTATATTCGCGTAAGTGGACAATATGGGGCAGCTGGTATTTTTTGCGGATGACCATTCCGATGTCGAGGCGGTTCAAATTCGTATGGATAATATCAATAGTGGAAAAATCAATGCCAACGCGGCCGATATTCCTTGCTGTCAACGCACCACAGCAAAACAAAAAATACTTAACAAGATGTTTTAAAATCCGCATAAGGGGATTCCGGTAAGGAGCCCCGGCCATGATGTCACGATACCAAAAGGAATGGTTTTCAATCCCCTCTTTGTCACATAAATCATTCAGGATATTCCTTTTTTTCGTCAATAGGACCGGGGTAACCCCATGCCCTTTTTTTAGGGCAATCATCAAATCAAACAAGGATTTTGGGGCCCCGTATTTGTCATCGCCGGACGAAATAAACAAAACTCTCATAAGCGGCCCTGGCTCTTTTCGTCATATTCCTGCTTCCTGACCCGGTACTGGATATCCTCAAGCAATTTGCGGTTAGTCGCAATCACATCAGCCACCAGCCCGATCATAAACGTAATAAAGCCGATGATAAGCAAGGTGCAAGCAAGAATCAATGATTGAATATGCCCTGCACCGCCGTATGTAAAGTAAAAATACAAAAAGCGGATTGTCGGGACCATTCCCACCGCGATAGGAAAAACCGCAATCATCGTAAAGCAATAAAGCGGCTTGTACCACATCAAAGTGCGGACAATCGTCAGCATGGAAATTTTGACGTAACTCCACATACTTTTCATCAGGCGGGATTTGCGCAGCTCCGGATTGGTCCTGATGGGGACGCTTTTAACCGCCATCTTGTTCCGCCCGGCTTGGACAATTGTTTCCAAGGTATATGTATAATCATTGATTACATTAAGCCCAATCGCAGCTTCACGGCTATAGGCGCGAAAACCGCTGGGGGCATCGGGGATATCGGTCCGGGATGCTTTCCTGACGACCCAGCTTCCGAACCGCTGCAACCGTTTTTTGAGGAAAGAAAAATGCGCCGTCTCTTCAATTGGGCGGGCCCCAATGACAACATCAGCTTCCTCTAAAAGAATCGGCTTGACCAATTTGGCAATATCATCGCCAACATATTGATTGTCAGCGTCAGTATTGACGATTATGTCCGCGCCGTTACTAAGGCACGCATCAAGCCCTGCCATAAAGGCTTTTGCCAGCCCCTTATTGCGCTTAAAACTGACAATATGGTGAACGCCCCATTCTTTGGCTGCTTTGACAGTATCGTCTATGCTCCCGTCATTGATGATCAAATATTCAATAACATCAATCCCGTCAATTTCTTTGGGCAGGTCATCCAAAGTAATCGCCAATGTTTCCGCTTCATTATAGCAGGGAATTTGAATAATAAGTTTCATTTAAACCTCATGGAGAGTAAGCTCTTCAATCTGCATAACCATCCGCTCCCACGAAAATTCATCGTTGATGGCTTTGATATTTTCGCAAAACTCATCGTGGCGGTGGCTGTCTTCGGTAAAATAACGAAGAATGGCATTAGCCAACTCCTCTGGATTCTGGGGCTTAACGATATACCCGGTTTCTCCGTCTCTGACAATATCCGTAAAGCCCCCAACATTAGTGACAACAACAGGCTTTAAAAAGCCGTAAGCTATTTGGGCAATTCCGCTCCCGGTAGCTGATTCATAAGGTAAAACAACCAAATCAGCAGCGGCAAAATATTTTTCCACCTCTTGATTAGAGACATAATCATCAACGAGACAAAGGCAGTCAGCAATGCCAAGTTCGTTTATCAGGTCAAGATATTTTTCTTTGTCTCCGGCGAAGTCGCCAACGACAAACAGTTTGATATCATTTAATTTTTCGGCAATGATGGGGAGGGCTTTTAATAAATGCTTTAGCCCCTTATACTCCCTGACAAAACCAAAAAACAAAAGCAGCGGAATATCATCCCTAATGCCGAGCCGTTTCCTCGCTTCGGCTGTCCCGAACCCCTCTTGCTTAAAAATATTGTAGGTTGGGTGGGGATTTACCCGGTAAATGGCATTTGGTTTTACTGATAATAAATTGCCCTCGTCTAAATGGGTATGGACGATGAAACGGCTGCCACTCCTTAGAACCATTTTTGTCAAAAACTTGTCCAGCAAAAAGCGTTCATGGGGAAAAACATTGTGGCAGATAAAAACGATTTTCTGCTTCCTTAAAAACTTCGTCATAAAAAAATAGCATGGGGCAAAATAAGGATGCCACCATTGGAAGATGACCGTATCAATTTTTAACTTTTTAATCCTCAAAGCCGAAGCCAGCCAGTTAAAAGGATTCAAGGTATTAATAAGATAATTCGTATCAGCGACAGCAAATGAGTTGTCGCGATAGTCCTTTTGCTCTTTGCGGAAAAGGAACTTGGGGTATTGCAGTTTAAATGAAAACATGAAAACCTCGTGGTTTTCACGCAAAGCGCAATTTTCACGCAAAGCGTGGCACATTAATCCGGTATAGTGGGAAATGCCGCCTTTGTAGGGATATACCGGGCCGATTAAAGCAATTTTCATTATGCACACCTGTTACACACCTGTTATACACCTATTACACTACCCCTGTCATTGCGGACTTGATCCGCAATCTATCCGCGATCCCTCAATCACCATCAATTACTTCTGTACCATCAGGCTCGGAGTCATTGGGTATTTCATCTGGCACATCTTCTAAGTTGTCTTCGCCCTCGCCTTCATCATCACCGATTTCATCATTGGTTTCTTCATTAAGATCTGGATCATCGTTAATGTCGGTGTCATTTTCGTTTTCGTTCTCGGTTAAATCCGTTTCTTCATCATCAATCTCAATGCCATCTTCTTCTAAGTCAATCGGGTTTGGGAGGAGTTCTTCCGGCACATAGGCTGACCAGCTATAAACCATGTTTAGCTTTAGGTCGCCCGATTTCCAAGGGGCGCTTAAGCCATTGGTGACAGCCCCCATAATCGTAAAGCGGAAAATGCTGCTTTCATTTAAAGAAACAAACTCCCCATTTTCGTCATAGTTGGCCGCTTCAAGGCGAATGGAAAGAACCGCGCCATCGGCTTGGTCGGTAATAATAAAGTCGTCATTTTGGGGTTCCATAAGATGACGTAAAAACATAAAGACCATTTTTTCTTGGGCTTCTTCATCTTGATTGGGGGCTTCTGTTAAGGATAAAAAATCGCCATTATCGGAAAAGCTATAAGCTAAGTCATGGATTTCTAACTCAATATCAATATTGCTATAGTTCGCAATGCTGTATTCGGGGGCAAAAAGAGTGCCTTGCCCGGATATATTATAAGGGTCAAGAATGAAATCAAGGCTTAGGGGTATTGCGACTTGAATATTGACATCATCAAAAGGCGTGGTTACTTCATCATATGAATGGCTTTCGGGAGTGTAGTCATCTTCGGTGAGAATTTCGCGGATAATTTCATCAGAATCATTTATTCCCAAAGTCTCCATAAATAAAGGCATATCATTTAGTCCTACAGTACCAGCAAGAAGCGGCTTAGGGCTAAGAAGCGAAACCGATATTAATAAGGTAAAGAATGAAATAAAATAGTTTCTCATATTGTTTATATCGTCTATTTGCCTTTAATTCTTTATATTAGTATAGCATAACTACTTTCTAAACACAAATAAATATTCGTGTGCCAGCAACAAGAAGTTATACTTTACGCTATTTGTTTTCCAATATCCTGTTGCCTTGCAATTATGCTGTTCTTTAATAATAATTTCTTTCGTTTTAAACCCTGCATTCTCAAAAATCTTCATTACTTCAAAACTAATCGGGATTACGTACCCTTTTTTACGAGTGTCGCCCATCAACAAAGCACAAAAACAATCTTTTTTCAAAACGCGATAAGTTTCATTGGCTACAGATTGCATTTCACTGAGAAAGTCCTTTACATTAAGCTGTGAAAGATCATTTTCAATGCTCTCACTATAATGAATAATGTTTGCATATGGCGGGTGAGTGCAAACTAAATCAATACTTTCATTGGAAATAAAATCAAGTTTTCGGGCATCGCCCTGCTTTATAATAACTTGTCCGGCATTCGGATATTCAAATGCTGTTTTTTCTCGGCATCGCTCTAAGGCGGCGGGGTTTACATCAACTCCTATAATATTACGGTTCAGCAATTTTGCTTCTACAAGGGTAGTGCCGCCACCCGCAAATTGATCAAGCACCATATCGCACTCTTTAGAGTATCGCAAAAGCAAATTGCGTGGTATGTACGGCGACCAATTCCCACGATACTTTGCATCGTGTGTCGCCCAATTCCCACGTTTTGGGAAACTCCAAACAGTATTCATTTCTATTTCAAAATTATCAGGCTCCCATTTTTTGATTATCATTTAAAAATCCTATCCATCACGCCATTTTTTAGATCATCAATGTTATAAATGTGTTCCAATACATCAAAGGTTTCTTCAAGATTGTTTCGGGCAGAAAACCATCCGCGCCCATCTGTAAACCACACAAAAGTAAAATTGCTAAGTCCTTTTGCTTCAACGGCAATGTTCTTATAACTGCGGGCAGTTTCGTTTAGCTTTGAGCCGCCACCTGTATAGAAGTTTGTTTCTATACCGAAAACCGTATTTTCATTTTTAACAACGAAATCAAATCTTTTTACTGTTTTCCCTTGATTAGAGAGAGTAGATAAATCCAATCTCCACCTTGATTCTATGTCACTTATTTTCATTTCTTTGAAATAAGTTTCGCTCTTAATAAAACCTGCCTTTAGCAAATAAGATTCCACTAAATTTTCCATAAGATGCCCACCGCGGTTCTTACGTCCGTTGCTGTCAAGCCCGGTTTCAACGCCTGTTGCGTAGTCTACAAGATTTGATAAGATATGATTTTCTATAAGGTTTAAAGATTCTCATAACTTTACCCCCTAGTAGCTTGCAATAAGCAGCTCATTTATTTTCCCCCGTCCGTTACCAACAGAATTTATTGCCCTGCTTGCGCTGATACGGAAAATTTTGTGACGAGAATATAGTTCGTCAAAAAAATCATCTTTCTCATTTGCATTTTTAGGATCGCTGTTACTTGCAACTATAAACGCTCCGGCATCACTCAGTTTGTCGATAAACATTGCAAGCTCAATCTGCTCCTTATCACCAAATCCATCTTGCGTATAAGATGTAAAACTTGATGTTGCGGATAACGGGCGATATGGCGGATCAAAATAGGCAAAGGTATTTTTATCTATGAATTTTGCGGACTCTTTGTAATCACCGCATATAATTTGAACATTCTGTAGCTTTTCCGATACGGCCCGGAGATTATTCTCATCACAAATGCAAGGGTTTTTATAGCTGCCCTGCGGAACATTAAATCCGCCTTTTGAATTAACTCTGTATAATCCGTTGAAACAAGTCCTATTTAAGAAAATAAATAAAGCAGCGAATTCTGTTGGTTCGCTGTTTGACAGTTTGAGGGTGTTAAATCTAACACGATTTTTGTAATAGATTTCTTTTCGCTCATTTTCGCTTGCTGCTAAATAAGTATCCTCAAATGCACTTAGATACGAAATAAGAACGCCTATATTGTCGCGGACAGTTTGATAAGTCAATATCAATTCACGGTTTACATCACCAATGTATATATGCTGCATATCGTAATTACTGAGAATATCAAACAATACAGCACCTCCACCGACAAACGGTTCGGCGTATTTTTTCACAGTCTTGCCAAGATCTGTCGGATATTTCATTCGTATATTATCTAAAATCTGCGCTTTGCCGCCTGCCCATTTCAAAAATGGTTTGACGTTTGCCACAAGTAACACCTCCAAATTAATATGGTATTATTATATTCTACATTAAGAATAAAGTCAAATCAAATATGCAAAGCCGCAATCTATTTTATGCAATCGCAACTTACTATTTTTTGAATAGACTTTTCCAATTTCTTAGTGTATAATCCAGTCAATGAGCAAGAAAATAAAGACCAAGGAAAGCAATAAAATTGAAATCGTCATGCTGCTTGTTGGCGCGGTTATTATTTCGATAATCGGGCTTTATAATCTTGAGCAATATTACTGTCTGACGATTATCAATGATGAATTTGCCTATTGGGCGATGGCTGCCAAGATGGCGGGCAAAGACTGGACTCCGCTGCTTTCGACTTCCAATTTTTATTCATATGGTTACAGCTTTATAATTGTTCCGCTGTTTTGGCTGGGGATATCCATGACAAGCGTTTACCGGATTGCGATTATCCTTAACGTTTTATTGCTAATCGGCAGTTTCTTGATGACCGCATGGGTTGGAATGCGCTTATTTGGCGAGGGGGGCGGCTTGATTAGCCGCCGGATTATCATCTACATTAGCTTGGCCGTGACGCTTTATGTTGGCAATATTTTCCAGCTGACAATTGCTTGGACGGAAATCCCTTTATACTTTACTTTTTGGGTGATTACGGTTTTTATGTACCGCGTCTTAAAACCGATTCTTTTGGCCGAGAAGCCCAATTATCCGGATATTATTTTTCTCGCGGTTGCCAATGTCTATATTTATACGATTCATAACCGCACCTTAGGGGTCATGCTGACGACTGTTTTCGTAGTAATATTTCTTTATCTTAAATCGGTTTTTGAAAAAAAGCTGCAGCACCGTTTAATTGTCTGTTTGGCAATAATGGCGGCTTTGTTTTTGCTTGCGTCATTGTTCCGTCAATATACAGTTGATAATTGGTACAATTTATCCTTGGCTGAAACTATCCCGGGTGAATCAGCAACGGTTGATCCTAACGACTATCAAGCTCAGATAACGAAAATAACGAGGTTAACATCTTTAAGCGGACTGTCAAACTTAATCTTAAGCCTGGCCGGGAAGCTTTATTACCAAGCAACAGCTTCATTCCTGTTGATTTTCATTCCGCTTTTATCAGCGGCGGGAATGGCCATGACAGCGATTTTTTCCCGCTTTAAGAAACGAGCTAAAAATGATATTAAGGCGAAGTGGGGCATTGAAAGCTGGATGATTTTTTTCGGCTCGGCCGCGTTTGCTTTTGAAATCGCCATTGCCGCCCTTTATAAGTCCGGTGCGGTTACCCGCCTTAGGGCAGTCGATGTCCTCTACGGCCGTTATCCGGAATTTGCCATCGGCCCGGTTTTGTTATTTGCCCTGGCGATGATTTTGATGAAGCGGAATTTGCTAAAAGAAGTAGCAATTGGCGCAGGAATTTATCTATTTTCTGCCGTTTTGGTTGGTTATCAGCTTGATAATGTGGGTTTCATGTTTATGAATGTCAATAATGCACCGGGCGTATACCGTTATTTTCAAGGAGGCAATTCGCCGCTGGTCATTACTCTTATAATGACGCTGGCAGGTTTGGCAGGTTTCGTTCTCGTTGCTGGCTGTTCGCTTCTTGTCCAAATCGATTTGCCGGAAAAATGGCATCCCAGCAAAGTAAAAAGGGTGTCGCGGGATATAATCATTGTTTGCATTGCGGTTATTTGCCTTTTCTGGTGCGTAAGCGGAATCAACAATGCCCAAGGCTGGGTTGAACGCAATAACAGGGGGGCGCGTGATACGATTGCGCCAATCCAGCAAGCTATGGCTGTCCTCGGAGAAGAAACCGAGATTTATTATGTTGTTCCCCCCGATGAAACATTGCATAACTATATAAAGATATATCAGTCCCTCGACCCCGACCGGGTAATCCATGTCAACACATATGAGCAAATAAATGCCAATCGTCCGCAGGGCGGGTATCATGTCTATATGAGCAGATCAATGGAAGTAACAGGCGGTGACTTGATTGTCCTTGCAGAGACAGACGGGCTGATTATGTTCGTTGAAAGGGATAGTGAAGTTTTCCGGATGCTGATGGAAAACTGATACTTGACAATTAAAAACCGCACAATTATAATGAAACCATCGGGAACGTTTAGTTCCCCTGGTAGTCCGGCAGGATTTAGGCCGGACACCGCTTTAGCGCAGCTGCGCTGCCACGGCAATCTCTGCCACTAACCAAATACTTACACCTAATCAGACGGCAGGGATTCACGTAAATCTTCCTTGGTGTGTCCCGCCATATGGATGCGATGAAAGCACATTGCAAAGCACATTGCACCGGAAAGGACGCACGATGGAGAAAAATGAAAAGGAAACTGACGGTGAGCAGGTACTCAAGTACAAGTTCACAAAGGACACACTATTCAAGATACTGTTTGTAAAGAACCAGGACCTGCTTAGGAGCCTGGTCGCGGCGCTGCTTGGAATCAGCAGGAAAAGCATACGCGAGCTTACGATCGCCAACCCTGAAATACTGCCGGAAAACCTGAAAGGCAAATTTGTCCGCCTTGACATACATATGAACATCGGCGGCAAGCTTGTGGATTTGGAAATCCAGGTCGAAAACGAAGGGGATTTCCCGGAGCGGAGCCTTTACTACTGGTCGAGGGCTTACTCAACGGCGCTGGATAAGAATGGGCAGTATAAGGTATTGCCGCAGACAATCGTCATCAGCATCATTGATTTTGCCCTTTTCAGGTGCCTTGGGTACAAATCCGAATTCCGCCTGCTGGAAACTGACAGGCATGAGCTGCTGACAGATAAGCTGTCCCTTCTATATTTTGAGCTCCCAAAGCTTCCGGGGGACATGGACGCAAATAATCCGCTCGGATTATGGTTATCATTATTTAATGCAAAGACCGAGGGCGACCTTAAGAAAATAGAGCAATTGGGGGTACCGGAAATGAACAAGGCCATTAGCGAATACCGGAACATCGTTTATTCAAATGAATTCACCGAGCTTGAGCGTATGCGTGACAAAGCCCGCGTTGACGGGATTTATGCCATTAAAAATGCTGTTGAAAAAGGCGTTGCGCAAGGAAAGAAGCTCGAAAGAAAGCGCGGCAACGCAAAACTCAAGCGTGCCTTGGCAGAAAAAGATGCTGACATTGTGAAAAGAGAAGCTGACATTACAGAAAAAGATAACCTCATCAAGGAACTGCAACGAAAGATTATAGAGCTACAAAAATTATAGCTTTGTTTCAAGGGTTGAATGAAAATGTGCAACTTTATTTAACTGCTACATCAGTCGTTATAAGATGTTCATTATATTTGAAAACAAATTGCAATTATTGGCAATCAAAAAAATCTAAGAAGAGTTGGTGTATGGACAATCCTTTGTATTGCTCATCAATGGATGAGCTTGTTATACTAATGAACATGACTTACAAATGCAATATCATGTGTAAATTTTGCGGCCAGAGAAATTTACCTGTTGAAGTGAAGAAGATGAGCATGGACAACGAACTATTATACGAACTATGCTTGCCCTTGTATGAACGCGCCAAAATGATTTGGCTAAACGGAGGTGAGGCCTTTTGCCATCCAGAGTGTTTTAATTATGTCCAATTTCTTTCCAGTAAATATCCCAGGTCAACTATAAAAATACAAAGTAATGGTCTATTATTTGACTCAAAGTGGCACAATTTGGCAGCAGATAATTTAATATGGATTCATATTTCCCTCAATGGAAGCAATGAAAGCATATACGCGGATACCTGTTGGGACAGGGAGGGGGCGTATGCCAAAATAAAACAGAACTTAGATAGCTATATTGCATTATTAAAAGAAAGAAGTCTAATCGTTTTCGCACCGAGTATTTCGATGGTAATCAATAAAGACACAGCACATGACATTGAAGATTTTGTTTTGCTTGCCCTTACTGGCCAGTACCGCGCTTGTGTTTTTTACTTTGATTCTTCAGAAGATGACAAAACTGGCTACTTCCGTTATCCTGACGCTTTGCGTCCAGCTTTACTAAAATTATTGAAGCTTGAACGTGTCCTTGCGGATAAATTTTCTATGTTTTTCCGTTTTAGGATTCCTGCTACAGAATTAAGCCTAATTGAAAAAGAGGTTGAAGCTATGCCAATGTCTAAGCTTATTAAAGAATATGCTGAAATATCAGAGTTGGCAGAAAAACGCTCAATTAAGAAAGAACACGAGGAAAGAGAAAGGGTTAGAAAAGCCAAGGGAAAAAAGGCATTATCAATTGATGAGGAGTCCAAAACATCATTAAGACAGGACAAAAGAGATAATAAATGGGTCTGTTCCGCGCCTTTTAATGAAATAGAGATATCACCCGATCGCACTTTTGGTTTTTGCTGTCTTTTACAAAGGCCGCGATTTGACATGGTTCAATATATCAAAGATGGGAGCATTAATTGGGATGAAGCCTACAATAATGCCGCTTTATTTGAAGTAAGGAAAGATTTTTTGGAGAACCGTTATCACATATGCTTAGAGGGCTGTCCTTTAAAAGCGGCTAATAAGCAAATTTAGGAATTTAGATTTACTGCAAAAAAAATAGTAGCATTTATTTTTTATTTGTGCTATGATACAGATATAGAAAAGAATGGCATTTAATACATACTAAAATTTGGACAAACTTTTGCATTTTTAAGCTAATCATTTCTGAAAATTATCCGATATACAATATAAGGTTTATTTGGATAATATTTCTATAAACTGGTTTAAGGAGGTGCGTGATTTGTCTGACGAGAGCAAAATAAACATAAAGGGAGGTGAGAAAGACACAGAAAAGCCCAAGAAAAACAAAGCAATTGGCATAGTTATTGCTTCATTACTAGTAATACTGATAGCCATCGGCATTGTTTTGATCTTCATTCTATTAAGGGAAAAAGAGCCCGAGCGGACGACCGGAAATAACGAAATTATCGGCGGACGCGGAATCGTGGCAACAGAAGAAAACTTAGAAAGCCTGATTGAAGAATTAGCACGCCCAATCGATGATGCGTCATTTGTAGTCAATATGAGCATGACGCTGAATTTCGACACATGGGACCAATCTTCACGAAGCACATACATTAAAAATGATGGTGCTAATTTACGGACAGTTTACTTCGACATTTTCCTTGATGATGAAAATGGTGATATAGGAGAGATGATTTATTCATCGCCTTATATCCCGGTGGGCAGGGAACTAAGGGATTTCGGCTTGAGTAAGGAGTTGCCGGCAGGGGAGTACGCAACGACGATAATCTTTAACTTGGTTGATGATGATTACGAAAAAATAACCGAGTTAGTGCTGGGAATCCGCTTGAACATCAGTCGTTAGAAGATGTTCGCAGTATTTAGTAACAAATTGTAACTATTGGCAAACAAAAAATCAAAGAAAAGGAGTTCTTAAAATGAGGAATTACCGAAAATTGCTGGCAATAATTCTTGCCACGACACTCGCTTTGTCACTTGGCCTTACAGCCTTGGCTTCACAAAGCGTAACCAACATCACCAATAGCGGTGAAGTAACCGGCAGCGGTAGCGTATGGGATATGACCTTTGATGACAAGGCCCTTGTTATCGTACTTCCGACCGGAAAGATGTTTGACTTTATCCTTGACCCTAAAGGGATTCTTGAAGTTGAAGAGGGCGCATACTACAACCCCAACGATTTCAACGGAACAGTAACCTTTAAACACGGCATAGCCGGGGACGGAAAGCTTCCTACTATTATTAGTGAAAGCTCCGTTGATGTTGCCCTTGATATCACGATTACAGCCGTTGATACCAATGAAGGCGATTCAAAGATCAACTGGGTCACAGCCGGGGCTTTTGATGAAAAGTCAGGCGATTCTTACAACAATGACTTGCAAATCAAGTTCTTTGCTTCAAAAGACGGGATTGAAGCACTCGCAACATCAGGCAGCTATGACACAGCCAGTGATTTCCAGACAGATGGCGCATTCCGCTTTATGGATGATGGCGAAGCAAAATTAAGCTTTATCTTGGATGCTGTCAGCTGGAAATACAAAGCATTATCAACCCAAGGCGCTTTCCAATTCGAGAAAGAACAGACAGATGACACCACAAAGAATGCCGCCAGCGGAACTCAGATTTTCGCCATCGGTGAAATCGGCACAAAAGGCACTTGGATGGATTATACCGGAGATTCACCGAAAGAATCCATTTCAATCCGTGCGAAATTCGATGTAGCTGAATTTACAGGCGACAAAAAGGATCTTACAGCTGAAGCAAACGCGAAGTTCATGTATGAAGAAGTTGGCTTAACAGTTGTTGAACCTGAATTATGCCCTGACTGCGGCAAAGCAAGCTGTGATGACTGTGTATATTGCGGCGACTGCACCTGTGACGGCGTAGCGTGCCTATGCCCTAACTGCGGAACGTATGACTGCCAGGATGCTTGCTGCTTAGATTGTGGTGAGTTAGTATGTATTTGCCCTGAAGAAGCATTTGTTTACTACTTTGACAATATTCCTGTATTATGGGTCGGTGTCAATGAATTTGTAAGCACTGGATCACCAGGTGGGATTACAAGCCAGGCATTGGTGAGTGATTTAACAATTGCCTTAGGCTCAGGAACACCTGTTACACTAACCGGTACCCAATTCGGCGTTACTAACGATAACTGGATCCAAATTTATTGGGATTCAATGGTAGAAGTGTTTGGCCTATTTGCTGGCTGGGGACCAGGGGCAGAGTATACAATCACTTTCACATATGACGGAACAGATTATCTCGGCTCATATGTAGTAAACTAAGCAAGAGTGCAAGAATAATCATTGATTGAGTAAATGTTAATAGGGTCTGTCTGGTATATATTGCAGGCAGACCCTTTAACAACTTTAAAAAAGATAGGTTACCCATGATTCATGAAAGAATTTATGTAACTAAAGCAGCAATGCCACCATTTGAGGAATATGCCGAAGCAATCCGCCCTTTATGGGATAGCCATATTCTTACGAATATGGGCAGATATCATTCCCAGCTTGAGGAAAAACTAAAAGAATATTTGGCGGTTTCGGAGCTTTCATTGATGGTCAATGGGCATATGGCCCTAGAAATGACAATCCAAGCCTTTAATTTCCCCAAAGGAAGTGAAGTAATTACAACTCCGTTTACTTTTATTTCAACGACCCATGCAATCGTCCGTAATGGCTTAGCACCTGTATTTTGCGACATAAAAATGGACGATTATACAATCGATGAAACGAAGATAGAGGAGTTAATCACCGAAAAAACTGTCGCGATTGTTCCGGTCCATGTCTATGGGAACGTCTGTAATGTTGAGGAAATAGAGCGGATAGCGCGAAAATATGATTTAAAAGTCATTTATGATGCTGCCCATGCTTTTGGCGTAAAATATAAAGGCATTGGCATTGGCAATTTCGGCGATGCTTCTATTTTTAGCTTTCACGCGACGAAGGTTTTTAATTGCATTGAGGGGGGTGCAATAGCAACAAAAGATGAAACGCTGATAAACAAGCTTTATGATTTGAAAAATTTCGGCATCCGTTCGCAAGAATTGGTAGTATCAGTTGGTGCAAATGCAAAAATGAATGAGTTTCAAGCCATCATGGGGTTGTGTAATTTGTCCCATGTCGAAAGTAACCGAATAATACGGAAAGTTCTTGTCAAAAAATATCGCGAATTATTAACCGACATTGAGGGGATTAAGTTAATGGATTCCTTTGAAAATACCGAGCAAAATTTTGCTTATTTTCCGATTTTGATTGACGCAGATAATTATGGAAAGAATAGGAACGATATCCATCAAGAGCTTTTATCACATAGCATATATACAAGGAAGTACTTTTACCCGCTTACATCTGACCAAGCTTGCTTTAAAAATAAGTATATGAGCTTAAAACTAGATACGGCCAGATTATGCGCGGACAGGGTTTTAATTTTGCCTCTTTATCCGGAACTGCCTTTGGAAGATGTAGCCCGGATTGCGGAATTGATTCGAAATAATAAAGTAAAAAGGTAATGGGGAAATGATTGACAAACTAGTAAAAAAAGAAGAAGCTGTAAATGCCGTTGAAGTAACGGAAAGTACATTGGAAGCCATGCGTAATGATCCCAACCCGATTATGCTCTGGGGTTGCGGCGAACTGGCTGAATGGGTGGTTGCGTTTTTGAAAAAAAGTAATGTCAGCTTAAAAGGGGTCTTTGTAGATGTAAATGTCTTAAACAAAGAGTTCCATGGAATGAAGGTAAATAGTTTAGATGAATTATGCGTAAATTATCCATCATTCAGCGTAATAGTCGGCCATTTAGACGGCTATGCCAATCAAGCTGCCTTGGAAAACATAAGGAATGTTGAGAATATTTATTCGCTTTACCAAAGAATCCTAAATCGCCATGAGATTATTGATTATGATTTTATTGAAGAAAATCGGGAAGCTTTTTTACAGACTTACAATTGGCTTACGGACGAGCTTTCCCAGAAAAGTTATATCTTATGGCTTAATTCATTGGTAACTAAGTCATTTCATGATTTAGTTCCATATGTTTATGAAGATATGTATTTTGCCGAGGATATCATTAAGCTGTCGGAGGGTGAAGTGCTTGTGGATGGCGGGGCGTATACTGGGGACACGATTAGGGATTTTGTCAATCGTTTAAGTCTTGCTTCTATTAGTAATTACAAAGTTTATGCCTTTGAACCGGATAAGGGGAATTATGCCCAATTATGTGCATATGCGGAGAATCTTCCGAGTATTAAGACAATAAACAAGGGGCTTTGGGATAAAGAAGCAACCCTTCATTTTAATGCAAAGGAAAGCGTATTAAGCAGCATATCCGAGCATGGGGACAGCATTGTTTTGGTTGATACAATCGATAATATATGCGCCGGGGAGAAAGTCACTTTTATTAAGCTGGATATCGAAGGGGCAGAGATGAAAGCATTAAAAGGAGCGGAACAGACGATTAAAAAGCATAAGCCGAAGCTGGCAATCTGCGCTTATCATCTGGCGGCTGACTTAATTACAATCCCCCAATATTTAAAACAGCTTGTCCCGGATTATCAGTTATACTTTCGCTTGTACCAATGCGGTCATTCTGACGCAATTATTTATGCGATTTAATTCGTAGCCATAGAGGGTTTTATGAGAGTAGCAATAATGCAGCCATATTTATTTCCTTATATCGGTTATTACCAGCTAATGAATGCGGTTGACAAGTTTATTCTTTTAGACTCGGTTAATTATATAAAAAAAGGTTTTATTAACCGCAATTACATTTTGGTGAATGGGACAAAGCATTTATTTACAATCAATATCAAAAATAAAAGCCAGAATACGCTGATTAAGGACATTCTTTTGGATAATGAAGATGAAAATAAGGAACGCTTTCTTAAATCAATATATTTAAGCTATAAAAAAGCACCATATTTTGAGCAGATATATCCAATGATAACAAAGATTGTAAATAAAAAACATGAAAGAATAGTGGAGCTGATATTATCAAGCATTTACCTAATTAATGATTATCTTGGCATTTCGACATCCATTGTGCCAACATCGATAGGATATAATAATGGCTTAAAAGGCCAGGAACGCATTATTGATATATGCAAAAAAGAAAAAGCGTCCCATTATATCAATCCCGGCGGCGGAATTAGCTTATATGAGCAGGATTTGTTTAATGAAAATGGCCTTAAGCTTTCATTTTTAAAGACGAATCCAATTAAATATAAACAGTACAATAATGATTTTGTCCCGAACCTTTCAATCATCGATGTATTAATGTTTAACTCGCCGGAAACGATTGCGGGTTTCCTTAAGGAATATGAACTGATTAAATGAAATAAAGGAGATTTATGCGCTTTGGCATTTATGTTTCGCAAAAATCAACAAGATTCAGAAAGGCAGTTATTGAAAGGATATTAACTAAAGAAAACACCGCCTTTGCTGTTACCGATTATTACGATACACAAGAACTTGACTTGATTTGCAAGGACTATGAAATACCGCTATATCGGTCCCTCTGGCGCGAGAAAGGCTTAACCGGGAAAGAACGAAATGAGTTTATTTCCGATTCTTTCCTAAGCCTTTTAAATAAATACAATTGTGATTACGCTTTTTTATTGGGTTGTGAGTTATTATTGCAGGGAAAGATTTTAAGTGAATATCATAATAAAATAATCAATTTTCATTGCTCTTTGCTTCCGGCGTACAAGGCCGGATATGAAAATTCCGGGTTTAAGGTTATTGATAAAGCACTTGAGGAAAATGCGATTTTTCTTGGAAATACAGCCCATTTCATCAATGAAAAAGCTGATGAGGGAACAATAATTATGCAGAGCATCATGCCGGCAAGGAAGTTTGCCGGGCATGACTCGGTTTTAGACATGATAGTTCCGATGTTAAAGCAAATTATTTGCTGGCTCGAAGAGGAGCGTTTTGTTTTTGCCGAAAACCAGCGATTTTATATAAAAGACGCAAAATATGAACTTGATTCATATGTTCCGAATTTAGAGAGGTAAAGTGTTATGAATAAGTATAGCCGTCCTATTTTGATCTTAGGTGCAACCGGAACATTGGGGGCATATTTGGCATTACATCTTAAAGAAAAAGGATATGACGTTATTGCAAGCGGCAGGAGGGCGAGTGATAACGGCTTTTTTGCTGATTATCAGATTCCTTATTATTCGATTGATATCAAGAATAAAGATGGTTTTTCCGTATTACCTCAGCAAAAAATTGGCGTAATTGTCCATGCTGCCGGGGTAATGCCAGCGGTATTAGGTGGCATTAGCCCTTATGAGCAAATTGATAATATCGTGACAGGTACTTTAAACGTCCTAGAATATGGCAGGGAATTGGGCATTGAAAAAGTGCTTTTCACTCATATGAATATGAACACCCGGCCGGGAACTGATTATCAGGAAGATGTTGACCGGAGCTTTATCCTGACAGGGGATCACGCGGTTCATTCGATCTGCAAAAATGCGGCCGCCAATCTTATCGAGCATTATTATCATCAATATGGTATTAAACGTTTCATGTTCCGCCTGTCAAATGTTTATGCTTACCACCCCGAAAAATATTATTATTCTGACGGTATAAAAAAGCCAGTTGCCTACCGCAAAATTATTGACCAAGCAATCAAGGGAGAACCAATTGAAATCTGGGGCAATCCGCTTAGGGCAAAGGAAATAACTTATGTTAAAGACATCTGCCAGATTTTTGAAAGAGCGATTGAGTCTAAATTAGATGGGGGAATATATAAGACTGGCAGAGGCGTTGGCGTGACTTTAGAAGAGCAAATAAAGGGCATAGTGGACGTTTTTTGCGGCGAGAAAAAATCGGAATTGATTTATTGCCCGGAAAAACCGGATGCCCGCCAGTTTATCCACGATATTAAGAAAACGCAAACTGATTTAGGTTATATGCCGGAATATGATTACCGGAAGCATTTAGAGGATTACAAAATAGAAAAAGAAAATAACCGCTTCATCAAGTTATGGGGGTCAGAAGAAGACTATGAATAAGGTTAATAAGATTCTGGTTTTTCCGGCGGACACGAAAGCGGCCAAGGAAATAGTGAATGCCTTAAAGCATCGCCAATTTTTTACTTTAGCTAGCGGATTGGAATCATTAGAAGATTATAATTACCTTAATGAGTTCATTAAAAATAATGGAATTGATTTTATTTATCCGGCAAGTGAGGAAGCGTGTTTATTTTTGAGCAAGAATCAAGATAAAGTAAATGCCGGAATTATTAGCTCGCCATATGAAACTATTAAGATATGTAGCTCGGTAGACAAGACCTTTAACCATTTGGCTGGACACGGTTTTGAGATGGATTTAGGCTTATCACCAGATGGCATGGAAGATCATGAAATTACGATTGATTGCTTTACTGACAGGCATGGGGTTTTAAGACTAGCTAAAAAACGAAGCTGTTCACTAGACGAACTGGGAAGCACAACATGGAAGATAGAGCCAATTGATAAAGAGTTAGCTGACATGGCAAGCAAAATAAATTTATGCTTAACTTTCCGCGGGGCTTGGTATTTTCAAATAAATACAGACGGAAAGCTGGCCAGAATATTTCCTTTGATAGCAGGGGAAATGGGGCTTGTTCGTAATACTGGGATTAATCTTCCTTATTTGTCAGTCCTTGATTTGCTTGATAAAGATGTTAAGATTATCGAAAACTTATGTGATATCATGTTATCAGTTTCTGATTGTTATACATACCGCTTAAGTATTATGTATAATCATGTTTATGTGGATTTTGATGATACCTTAATCGTAAAAGGAAAAGTAAATGCAGTTTTGATAATGTTCATTTATCAAGCCATAAATGCCGGAAAGAAGATTTATCTTTTGACCCGCCATAAGGAAGATATTTACTGCTCACTAGATAAATATCAAATTTCCCCGAAGCTATTCACGAAGATTTACCATATTGCCGAGCAGCCAAAATCAGATTATATTAAGGATAGCGATTCGATTTTTATTGATGATTCTTTTCCGGAATTAAATGAAGTGAAGCAGAAACTGGGAATCCCGGTTTTTAATGTTGATATGGTTGAAAGCTTGGTTTGGGGGTTTAATGATGAGTTTTAAAGAAACGATGATTTACGACAGCCTTTTAGATTTGGAATCAAAGAGAATTTTTAAAGCAAGGCATGATTTGATGGTTTCTAATGATGGAGATGAATTTTTTAACGCAATCAGCCAAGATGATAAGCCTTGGAATATACTCGGTTTTAATAATTGGCTGTCCGATTTGGAAAAAATGGATATGATTAAGCCTGAAGAACGGAAAATATATATTTTCGGGGCTGGCCAATATGGCAAGATGACTTTCATTACCCTTAAAAAGGCGGGCTTTTCCCCGGTTGCATTTATAGATAATGATGAAACCCGCTATAGTGAAACTTTTATGAGCCTTCCAGTATATTCGTTGTCATCAGTTATTGAACAGGATAAAGATTTTTGCGTCTTGATTGCCGTTAAGGCTTACTATGAACCAATTTACGAAAAACTATGCCAAAAGATAAAGAGGCCTTATATTTGGCTTGATTTATTATATAAAAGGGCAATAGCAACAATTGGAAAGCAATACTTTGATTTTTTCGAAAAACCAGGAGAAAACATAGGCATTTTCATTGATTGCGGCTGTTATGATTTGGGAAATGCTCTTGATTTTATCGATTGGTGTGATCGAAAATATGATAAAATTATTGCTTTTGAGCCTGACCGGAGAAACTACGAAAATTGCATGAAAGAATTTTCGCAAAATAAGATTGAAAAATTTACTTTAGTTAATAAAGGCATATGGAATGAGGATAGTGTGTTACATTTTGCCGAAAGCAATTTTAGCATGGCATCAGCTATTCATGCTAAAGGCGGGACAAGAATTGAAGTTACTTCAATTGACAATATAGTAAAAAATATGGAAAAACCAGTAGAAGTTGGTTTTATCAAAATGGATATTGAAGGCGCGGAATTAAATGGGCTTGTCGGGGCAAAAGAAACGATAATCCAATTTAAACCCAAACTGGCGATATCAGTTTATCACAAAGCGGATGATTTCATTTCCATTCCTTTATATATTAAAGAATTGCGTGATGATTACAAATTTGCATATCGGCATTACACAAACACCGAGCATGAAACGATTTTATATGCTTGGTGATGGCAGGAGCTTACCTTATGAAAATAACCGTAATAATCCTTACTTACAATCATGAAGAATATATTGGCCAGGCCCTTGAAAGTGTGCTTAACCAAGAAATTGACGTTCCGGTTGAGCTGCTTATCTTTGACGATGCGTCAACAGATAATACGCAAAATGTCATCCGTGATTATAAAAGACGCTATCCGGGCCGGCTTAAGACGTTTTTTCGGAAGCAAAACAGCAATCATCTGACCAAAAACTGCTATTATGCTTTGTCAAAGGCAACGGGAAATTATGTCGCTTTTCTTGAGGGTGATGATTATTGGATTGATAACCACAAACTAAAAAAGCAATATAATTTTTTGGAAAAGAACCCGGAATATTCAGCTTGTACAGGGGTCAATATCTGTATTGATGATGATGGTAAGTTTTATGATGACAAACAATTATATGTTGACAGCAAAAAATATCCTCAAGGGATTAGTTTGGCTGATTTTAAAAAAGGCGTAAGAACAGGCCATGCCTCAACTCTTTTTATCCGCAATTTGTTTACTGCTGAAAAGTTCAAAATTTTATATCAAGCAAGCAATAGCATTGGGGACACCACGGTTGAAATACTTTGTTTAGTTAAGGGTAATATTTACCGGATGGCGGACGAATTTTCAGTCCGGCGGGTAACAAGGAAAGAAGGCGGCGTTAATTTCAGTTCGATTCATCTTAATAATAAGTATTGGAATTATGCGAGGATATGCTATTTTTTAAGATTAGAAAATCATGTGCGGAAGCATTATGAGCCAAATTTTACGTTCGAGTTTCTGTTCCGCTGGTTATTGCTATATTGCCGTGACTTACCTTTTGAAGCATATCTTAGGCTTATTTCATTAAGCGGGGATAAATGGCATTATGCCAGGCTCATTTTGATCCTTAAGCTTTTTTCCAAGAATTACGATATAGAATATCTAAATAAAAGAAAAAATCCATATAGTTTCCGGAAGCTTCTGAATGAAAAAAAGCGGATTGTCCTGTTTGGCGCGGGAGAGATGGCAAGGGAATATCTTGATAATGAAGGCTGGCGCGAGCTGCCAATCTTTATTGCCGATAATGACAGCCTAAAACATGGGCAATCATTTAAGGGCTTAATCATAAAAAAACCAGAAGAAATTCTATCAATTAAAGATAAAGCAGCAGTCCTTATCACTAGCGTAAATTATGAAAAAGAAATTGCCGTCCAATTAGAAGAGATGGGCATTAACGATTATTATTTTTATTGTGGAATGAAGTCATGGAAATATCGGGACAGTTTGGCAAGTTGGCTGCTGGGATAAAGGAAGATTTTTATGGAATGTAAGATTTGCACCAGTACAATAAATAATCAAATATTCTCATCTTTAGTTCTTAATAAATACGAAGTGGCATACTACCAATGCCTTAAATGCGGCTTAGTTTTTACAGGGCCTCCCTTTTGGATAAAAGAAGCTTACGATGATGCAATATCGAGATACGATACAGGCATTATGCGCAGAAACCATTCGATGAGCGTAGAAACGAATTATATTTTGAATAAGCTCGCAGAATTTAAATTTATTAAATCGGATGGGTCTTTTTTGGATTTTGCTGGCGGATATGGCATTTTTACAAGGATGATGAGGGATTTGGGCTGGGATTTTTATTGGCATGATAAATACTCGCAGAATTTGCTTGCACGAGGATTCGAGCATTCAAGCCAGGATATTTTTGTTTTGACCGCGTTTGAAGTATTTGAGCATTTTGACGACCCAATTACTGAATTAAAAAAGATGTTATCATATTGCCCAAATATATTATTCTCAACACTTATTTATGATAATGATTTTGAAGCAAAAGGGAAAGACTGGTGGTATTACACATTTGAATCCGGCCAGCACATTTCATTTTACAGCAAGCGGACATTAAAGTATCTTGCGGATATTTTTAAGCTTCATTATTATTATATAAATGACGGATTGCATTTATTTTCGGAACATGATAATTTGCCCCAAGACATATTTGGGGGAAGCCATGAACAAAAGCAATTTTATTGGGCAAAAAATAGTGAAAAAAGCAAGGCATTTTCAGATATGATATACTTAAAAAAGGAGCAGGATTAAAAAAGGAGCATATGCGCAAATACCATAAAAAACTTATCCTTGAATTAATGGAGACCCTTTTATCGACAATGCAGGAAGCTAAGAAACTAGCTTCCCCCAATTTGCTTGCCGACTGCCAAGAGGGGGCAATTGAAATCGGCAATTACATTGAGGAAGCAGAGGGGGAAGGCCATATCAGCGTAAAATATCTTGAGGAATACTGCGAATTATTGTATCATGCAAGCCTTTCGTTGACCGAACCAGTCAATGACCCTGGCATTTTTAAGAAGCTTGAGCGACAGCAACTAAAAATCATCAATAGCATCAAAAATGACATCAAAACAACGCTGGAAGTCATTTTTTTGCCCTATAAAGCCAGTATGTTTGATTCTTTTGAATCAATATGGCTTGCTTTTAACGATGACCCGGACTGCGAAGCATATGTTATGCCGATTCCTTATCATGACAAGAGCCCGAATGGTGAACTGGGTTTAGTCCATTACGAAAAAGATGAATACCCGGACGATGTCCCCGTAGTTGACTATAAAAGTTATGACATAAAAGAGCGTCAGCCCGACATTATTTTTATTCATAATCCTTATGATAATGCCAATTATGTCACCAGCGTCCACCCGGAGTTTTATGCTGAAAAACTAAGGAACTATACGGATATGCTGGTCTACGTCCCATATTTTATCACCGATGATGAGCTTGAAGATCATTTCGCGGTCCTGCCAGCGACCATTTATGCCCATAAAGTGATTGCACAATCAGAAAAAATTAAAAAAGAATATCTAAAGCACTATAAAAATTTTGAAAAAAGTAATGGTGTATCTGGCCGATTTGGTTTAGCCGAAGATAAGTTCCTTGCTCTTGGCAGTCCCAAGTTTGACGCAATAATGAATAAGAAAAAGACTGATTTCCAGCTTCCATCTGAATGGGAAAACATAGAAAAAAAAGTCATCTTTTATAATACAACCATTGCCGGGCTTCTAAAGGGTGATAACAAAAGTTTCGATAAGCTGCGTTATGTTTTTTCCTGCTTTAAAGAAAACGAAAATGCTATTTTGCTTTGGCGGCCGCATCCGCTTAGCTTATCGACTTTGGAATCAATGCGTCCCCAATTAGTCAATGAATATCAGGCAATTGTGGAAGAGTATCAAAAGAGCGGAAATGGAATCTATGATGATTCACCGGATTTACACAGGGCCTTAGCTTTCTCCGATGGGTATTATGGCGATGGCAGTTCTCTCGCCATTATGTATGGAATGACCGGAAAGCCAGTTATTGTCCAGAATCATGAGGATTTAAGTGTAGAAATCCATCCAAGCATCCCATGTTTTACAATTGATGATGACGGCAGTATTTGGGGCTGTGAGCTAACAACCAACCGGATATATTCAATCGACTTACAGCAAAACTTAGCCAGCTATTTATTCCGCTATGGGAAAACCCCTAGATATTTTGGCGCGGAAAAGGAATCAGCCTTTAGATATTTATCAAGCTTTTGTGCTGGGGATTTAGTGATATTTTTGCCATATTTTGTTTCTGAGATTCTAATTTACAACCGGAAAACCAAAAAGCAAACTGTAATTTTGCTTGATGAAAAAGTTCTCATCAAGGCTGATTGGAGCGGATTTGCAATTTATGAAACGGTGTTTTATCAAGATAAATTGTACTGCTTTTCTTCTTATGCAAAAGCATTGATTGTCCTTAATTTAAATAGCCTTGAGGTGAGCTATGATACCGCGCTTTATGACAGCATTGGCGCATATCTAAAAAACAGAGATTATGTAAAATTCCGTTTACATCTAAGTGAAGTAAGCGCAGACGGCCAGGTTTATTTGTTAATGAGGGAATGTGAGCAGCTTATCCGTTATTCATTAGTTACTAAGAAAGTTGAGTTTATCACGGCGAATCCAATCATAAAAAATTCCTTGCTGGCTGCTTTTGATGGAAACGATTACTGGCTGCTTGGTGAAAAAAATGGAAAGCTTTATAGATGGAATCACCAAACGAATGTTTACGAAGAATACTTGATCCCCTTTTTGCTATTGGAAAAAGAATATACTTTTACAAAAATGGTTGATTTCGGCAGTTACCTATTGCTATTTCCCTGCCTTGGGAGAATGATTCTGAAATTTGATAAAGAAACGCAAATCTTCAGCGATTTTAAAGATATGCCCATTCCCGAAGATAAAAAGGTTAAAGCGGAATATTTAGTAAAAGAAATAAATGATAAAGTATTTGCTTATGCCGTCTTTAACTCAACTATTTATGAGCTTGACAAAATCTCCGGCCAGATTACCCCGCACAAGTTTAAACTCGAAAGAGCAAGCATTAAATCACGTTTTGGTGAGTATTTTGCAGACTTTTTAAATAATAATGATAATAAAGATGCCTATTTTGAAAACAACATTGGCAATATCGCTGACTTTTTCACCTCTCTTTTTGAAAATGGCATTAATGAAAAGCAAAAAGAAAAATTCTTGAATTATAGCATTAATAAAGACGGCACGGCCGGAAAAAATATTTATGAGAAAATTAAAAAGGAAGTTGTAGGTTAGGTAATTGGACAAATTATTAATAACAGGTTTTTCGGGGTTTGTTGGCAGATATTTTTTGGAATATCTTGCGCTTAATAAAATCGAAATGGAAGTTTTGGGCATTGACAGCAAAGAGCCTGAATTTGATTATTTGCAGTATAAAAATATTCTCCTGGTCAAGTTCGTTCCGCTTGATTTATTAAACATTGCTGATTTTCGCCAAGTTTTTCATGACTTTAAGCCGAACTATATCTTGCACCTAGCTTCTTTCAGCAGCGTAGCTTATAGCTGGAATTATCCGGTTGAAAGCTTTGCCAACAATACGAATATATTTTTGAACATGACATCGGTGGTCAGGGAATCTAAGCAGAAAGTCAGAATTTTATCGATTGGTTCATCAGAACAGTACGGCGATGTCACCAAGCTTGATATTCCTTTAAAGGAAAGGCAGCAGGTCCGCCCGATAAGCCCTTATGCGGTGGCGCGGGTTTCCCAAGAGCTGCTGGCAAAGGTATTTGCAGAAAGCTACGGTTTGGAGATAGTTTTGACTCGCTCTTTTAACCATATCGGGCCAAGGCAGGACGAGCGGTTTGTTGTGCCAAGCTTTATCAAAAGGATTGCGGAAATAAAAGCAAGTAATTTAAAAGCAGGAACAATTGAAACCGGGGACATTGGCATTGTCAGGGATTTTACCGATGTGAGAGATGTTGTCAGGGCATATTATTTATTATTAATGAATGGCAGAAAAGGTGAGATTTATAATGTTTGCTCTGGGCGGGGCGTAATGCTAAGTGAAATGATTGAGCTAATCGCCAGCCTTCTTGATGTTCAAGTTGACACGAAAGTAAATGCTGATTATGTCCGGCCAAATGATAATAAAATCATAATTGGCGAAAATTTCAAAATCCGTGATGAGCTGGGCTGGAAGCCAAAAATTTCGTTGGAGCAATCAATTAAGGATATGGTATCATATAAATTTGCTTCGCATTTCCCTTGAATGATTTAATTGGCTCGTGCGTGTGGATTTATGGCATTATAATATCATTAATGGAAATTATTTCCATTTCGGACTTTTCCAACAGTTTTTCTTTAATCAGCTCGAACTCATAAAATGGGGTCACGACGATTAAATCAACCTTAGGGAAAGGGTCATTTAGGCTAATTACCCTAAGCCAAGGGTGGGATTTGATATTGCTGTCAATTGCATAGCAGATATTCACCTTAGAATCTTTTAATTCTTCGCTTAATCTTTCGCCTATTTCACCCATCCCATAAATCGCAATATTTAGATAATTATTTTGGATAAAAAAATCTGAAAGCTTTCGATTACTGTTTTTTAAGATCAGCCATCTGCTTAGAAGACTAAAGTAAGCCCTAAACTTATTTTCTGAATAAATGGTTTCGCCAAACTCACTAAGGAGGGTTGTGATTTGGCTTGGGGCGTTGTCGGTTTTTTCTTCGATCCAATAAAGGATATTAGCTTTTTGGCGTTGCCATTTTTCGTAGCCAGCCGCTATATATTCATATGCCTTTTCTTGGATAGCCCTTATATCGCCAAAATTAATAGCTTTAGGTTCGTCAAAATCATATAAATAACCAGTCACCCCATTTTCGATATATTCATTCATGGTCGGGTTATTGGGGGCGATTACACATCTGCCCATTGCCATTGCTTCCAAAAAGCCCATGCCGATTCCTTCCCTTAGCCGGGGCGCCAGATAAAGTGAGGATTCCATCATGATATTATATAATTGCCGGGGTTCATCAAACCATTCTGAATAGGTGACGGCAGTATCATAGTTTGGCTCTGGGGCATGAACTTCTTCAAAAGGGTCAAGCGTTTTATGGAGATGGATTTTTTCGAGGGGGTTTTTGGCACATAAAGATAAGGCAGTATTGATATTTATGTTTGTTTTCCGCTGCCAAATAAACAAGGATTTGTCATTGCCCCATTTTATGTTTTCAGCTGGTTTGGGGAAGTATTGGACATAATAAGAGTTAAAGCCTTTTTCCAATAGATTTTCATGCAAGGTTTTAGAAAAATTGATAATCGTAAAATCAAGATATTCCAGCCAGCTAGTTTCAGCCAGGGGAATCATCGAATCATACATCGGGAAAAACACGCCTTTTTTGTAGCTGATTCGCCATTTTCTAAGAAGCCATGCAAGGCGCGGCATGATTTGAAAGCATACCAGCACATCATAAGCCTTGCCTTCTGCCATTTCAATGCCATAATTTATTTTTTTATAGGGATCAAATGTAATTAAATCAACATCATATTTTTCTGATAGCATTTCAATTAAAAAGGCAGTTGATTTTGTTTTCTTATGGAAATCATGGCCCCAATAAAGTAATTTTTTCTTCATGCTTTAGGATAGCCAGCTTTTATTTGCTTGTCAAGGAATATCGAAATGCCGCCTTATTTCTGCTTGCTGAAATTTCTTCAATTGATTACGTTGACTTTTTATTTGGGGCATGATATTCTTTCTTTAAGGTGCTAACGTGCTTGCTTTACGTTGTTAATTATAAGGAAAGTTAAATGGAAATTGAATACTCCAAACAGGCGGCTAAGTTTATTTCTTCACAAGACCGAAATACCAAGCAGAGGATCAAAAAAGGTATTGAAAGATTAACAGAAATACCGCCTAAAGGCGATATAAAACCACTTCAAGGATATACTAATGGTACTAACCGCTTGCGCATTGGCAAATACCGTATAGTATACCGTTACTATTTAAACGCCGATTTAGAGCGGATATTGTTTATATCCGACATTGATTCTCGCGGTGATATATATAAATAAAGGAGGCACTATGGCAGTTTTATCAAAATCAAATGAAATATCAGCGTTGATTGACATACTTCCCGAAAATGAGCAAACATTAGCCTACGAGCTGATAAAGCGTATGGTACTGGCTTGGGATAGCGATTTTACAAAGCTGACTGCTATTGAACGTAAACGCTTGGAAGAAGCCGAACATGACTTCATCAGCGGCGAGACCATAAGCCATGATGAAATTGCTTGGGATTGATCGAAGGTGAAGCATGAAGAAATTCTCAATTATTACGATCTGCCTAAACGAAAAAAAAAGAATCGAAAAAACGATTAAAAGCGTGCTAGAGCAAAATTACGCAGATTATGAAATGATTATTGTTGATGGTGATTCTATTGACGGGACAAAGGATATCCTCAAAAAATATGAGCAAAACCCCCATTTTCAGCTGATAAGTGAACCGGATTCCGGTGTTTATAGCGCAATGAACAAAGGCATTAACAGAAGCACCGGGGAATACCTCTTATTCCTCAACAGCGGTGACATTCTTAATAATCCACAGGTCTTAAGCAAGGTTTTTGCGTTTATGGATAGCGGCGAAGAAAAAGATATTTATTATGGAAGAAGCATAATCGTTGACAACAATAACAAGATGATGAGGGCTTTTATTTTCCATGAATATTCCCAGAGCAAGATGGTGAAGCATTTTTTTGAAAAATGGACTCCGAACCATCAGGCAGTTTTTTGCCGGAAAGAAATAATGCTTAAATATAGTTTTGATGAAAACTTTGTCATCAGGGCAGATTCGGATTGGTTTATCAAGTGCTTCAAAAATAAATGCACGATGGCGAGCATGGACATCATGATCAGCAATTATCTCCATGGGGGAATGTCGGCGCGGCCGAAAAATGACTTTGTGAAATATGTCGAATTTGAAAACATCTTTAAAAAATATTTTCCTTTCCGGCATATATGGTACTGCCTGGCCAAAAGAATAAAGTTTAGCCACAGTCTCCCTTGGCCGCAATGCCGGGTTATGGATGCTTGGCTCAAGCTCCGGGGAGAGGGCAAGACCTTGGAAGATTTTTTTACAATGAACAAGTATGAAAACGTTGCCATCTATGGCTTGGGTATCTTGGGCAGGCATTTATTAGATGAGTTAAAAAATATTAACATCAATGTTGCTTATGTAATTGACCAAAAGGCAGGTGAGCTTAATGCGGATATTAAAGTCGTTTCGCCGGAAAGTGGGCTAAATTCTGCCGATGTCATAATCGTTACGGTTGTTTATGATTTCTATAATATCAAAAAACTCCTTAGCGCCAAAACTAAGGCGCGGATAGTGGCTTTAGACGACATAATTTATGATGAGCTTTATTAGGAACGGTTTGTATCTACAATATCTAGACTTTTTCAAGATTTTTCCTCAATATCTTGTAAAATTCTCTTTTTATTTTCCTTAAACTATGATACACTAAAGAATATGGCACGAATGCTTTATTTTCTATGGAGAAAAGTAAATCATGGATAAGTTTGAATACAATGTACGCGCAAGTGAGATTAAGGAACTAATAAAAGAGGGGGATTATGCAAAAGCGGCCGCGATTGCTGATACGATTGATTGGGGCAGGGTGAAAAGCATTATGATGCTTTGCACCATCAGCGATGTTTACAAAATAAACCGCCGCTATGTGGAAAGCCGAGATATTTTGCTCTTTGCTTATGAGCGGAATCCAAATGGACGTTTGATTTTGTACTATTTATGCGAATTATCAATCAAGTTAGGTGATGTTGTTAGCGCGTTGGAGTATTATAAGCATTTTGCAAAAATCGCGCCTAAAGATGCCAGCCAGTTTATTTTGCTATACAAAATTTATGAAGCCCAGGACGCAACCTTGGAAGAGCGGATTAATGTGTTAGAAGAACTGAAACGCCGCGATTACAAAGAAAAATGGGCATTTGAGCTTGCTTATCTTTATCATCTTGTGGGGCAGACCAGCCTTTGCATTGATGAATGTGACGAGATTTTTCTGTGGTTCGGCAAAGGCAAATATGTCATAAAGGCGTTGGAATTAAAGCAATTGCACGTCCCTTTATCAGATGACCAGATAGCGCGTCTTAATGAATCGCAGCAGGAAGAAATCCATTATGAGCCTGACAATGTTGATGGCGTGGATTATTATGACGAACATGATAGCGAGGAAAAAGACAGCGATTATGAATGGGAGGGCATTTCCCGGTTTGATGAGTTATTTATTGCTGACGGAATGAATGAAGAGCAAGATGTAGCGGAGGAAGACGAGATAGCGGCTGATGAGGAGATGGAAATCCAAATCCGCCCGGTTGATGTCAGCGAATATAATACCATAAATCTCCAGCAAGAAATTGCGGAGAACATGAAAGAGCTTTTATCAGAGTCCTTGCCTGATAGTGAAGAGATTGAAATTGAGGAATATTTTTCAGATGAAAAAGAACTTTTGGCGGAAGAGGAAGAAATTGAATACGAAAGCATTGACCCGGAGATTTCTTTACAGATAGATGAAGACGTAAAAACTGAAATGAAGAAAGGGATTACCGAAACAGGCGTTATTAAGGCTTTTAATAAGGCTTCAACTTATGATGAAATGCTGTCGCAAGGATATGACGGGCAGATTAGCCTGGTCGTCCCCGATGAGCAAAAGGTTGAAAAGCAAATTACCGGGCAGCTCAAAATCGATGATATCCTCACCGAGTGGGAACGGCAAAAAGAAGAAATTGCCCAAAAACGAAAAGCCGAAGTGCGGAGCAAAATTAAGGAGCAGACCGAGACGCTGTTTAACGATTTTGACACCAAAACCAAAATGGGCCTTTTGGAAAAACTTGAAAAGGCAATGGTTGACGCAGCAATTAAAGCTGGTCCAAGTGTCATTAAGGTTGCTGACATTGGTTCAGAACTAAAAGAAAGTGAAGAGGAAGAAGATATTGAATTTTTGGAAGATGACGAAAATTCAATTGAAGATGAAGAAGTAAAACGGATTTTGGAAGCAAAAGATGAATTAAGCGAAGAAGATATTGAATTTTTAGAAGATGACGAAATTTCTATTGAAGATGAAGAAGTTTCGCTTAAAGAAGAATCATTAACCGAAGATAAATCTTCGAGTAAAGAACCCGCAATTGATGAAGAACCCCCGATTGAAGAAGAATCAACCGAAGATAAATCCGCAAGCGAAGAAGAAATTCCGCTAAAAGAAGCCCCCTCGGCAGAAGAGAAACCCTCGCTAAAAGAACAGGCAAAACTTGACCCTAAAGAGGTCCGGCATTTTACCGCCGAAGAAAAAGCCCGCTTCGGCCGTTATGTCCAGCACAAGAAAACCCGCCGCCAGCTGGTGGCAATCCTTGATAATATCAAGAAATCCGATTTGCCAACCCATATTATTGTCACCGGGGAAGAGGGCCTTGCCAATATGAAAGTGGTTAAAGGCATTATCAAAGAGGTTAAGGACAAAAGCGGCGAGCTTGATGGCAAAGTAATAAAAATAACCGGAAGCACCTTAAACAAAAAAGGCATCACGGCAACATTTTCTAATTTGTCAAACGGCATTGTTATTATTGAACACGCAGCTGATATGAAAAACGATTCGATTACTGGTTTAGTAAAAATACTAAATGAACCAGCAAACAAATTAATGATTGTTTTGGAAGACAACCGTCCGGCAATTGATGAGTTGATTGCCGCGGAAGCCGAATTTGAAAAATTGATCCAACACCGGATTGACTTAAACGCTTTGGACAACAAATCTTTAGTCGAATACGCGAAAAACTATGCTTTTGCGCAGGAATATTCGATTGATGAATTTGGCATTTTGGCTTTACATACCCGCATTGCTGAAATGCAGACTTCTGATCATGAAGTTACGACGGCCGAGGTTGAGGAAATCATCGAGGAAGCAATGTATTATGCGGATAAAAAAAATCCGAAGCATTTCTTTGACATTCTGGCCGGAAAACGATATGATGAAGAGGACATGATTGTCCTAAGGGAAAAAGATTTCTTACGTTGAAAAAAAGTACTGACTTACATCAGTCCCTAGCAAGGATTGCTAAAGCACTTCTCGTTAAAAAGGCGTAACTATTTTTGAAAGGCATGGTGATGCAAATGTCCAAAGTTTTCATATCTAAAGATGACCAGTATTTGTTTGCAAAAGGGACTCATTACGACATATACAAAAAACTGGGTGCCCACCCATCAGTAGAAAAAGGGAAAAAAGGCACGTTTTTTGCGGTTTGGGCCCCTAATGCCAAAGCTGTTTATGTAATCGGCTCATTTAATTATTGGGACGAAAATGCCCACCAGATGGAAAAGCTTGGCCCTGGCGGAATCCATAGCCTCTTTATCCCCGATGTCGGGGTAAATGAATTATATAAATATCTGATTATCACCGAACACGGTGAGAAGCTTTATAAAGCCGATCCTTATGCCAATTATTCCGAGGTTCGGCCGGGCACGGCATCAAAAACGACGGACATGACCAATTTTAAATGGAGTGATGGGGCATGGCTGCGGGAACGTGACTCAAAAGCGAACACCAGTTCTCCTTTGGCGATTTATGAGTGCCATATTGGCTCATGGATGCGCCATCCTAACAACGAAAATGACGGACTTTATACTTACCGTGAGTTTGCTGACCGGATTGTGGAATATCTAAAGGAAATGAAATATACCCATATTGAATTAATCGGCATATCAGAATATCCTTATGATGGCTCATGGGGTTATCAAGTAACTGGTTATTTTGCCCCGACTTCACGTTATGGTGAACCGACAGACTTCATGTATTTGGTGAATCTGCTCCACAAGAACAAAATCGGCGTTATCTTGGATTGGGTTCCGGCCCATTTTTGTACGGATTCACATGGCCTTGGCTGGTTTGACGGCCAGTGCATTTATGAGCATCCGGACCCGCGCATTGGCGAACACCCAGACTGGGGGACGAAAATTTTTAATTACGCCAAAACCGAGGTCAAAAATTTCCTCATTGCCAATGCCCTTTATTGGATCAGGGAATTTCATATTGATGGGATTCGGGTTGACGCGGTTGCTTCAATGCTTTACTTGGATTATGGCAAAAAAGAGGGCCAATGGGTTGCGAATGAGTATGGCGGCAACAAAAACTTAGAAGCGATTGAATTTTTCCGCCATCTTAATTCAGTTATAATTGGCGCATATCCCGGCTTTATGATGATTGCGGAAGAATCCACGGCTTGGCCGCTGGTCACCGGAAAAGTAGAAGATGACGGCTTGGGTTTCAGCTTTAAATGGAATATGGGCTGGATGCATGATTTTTGCGAATATATGAAGCTCGATCCTTATTTCCGCCGCAACAGCCACCATACCTTGACATTTGCAATGAGTTATAATACTGCCGAGAATTATATTTTGCCCCTCTCCCATGATGAAGTGGTTCATCTTAAATGCTCAATGGTCAATAAAATGCCGGGTTATATGACGGATAAATATGCCAATCTCCGGGCTGGGTATACCTATATGTTTGGGCATAGCGGGAAGAAGCTTTTATTTATGGGGCAGGATTTTGGACAGGAGCGGGAATGGAGCGAGGAGCGGGAGCTTGATTGGTATCTGCTTGGTGAAAAGCACAACAAGGGCTTGCATGAATATGTCAAAGAACTGTTAAAAATTTACCGCAAATACCCTTGTATGTACGAAATAGACAATGATTGGGCTGGCTTTGAGTGGCTTAATGCTGATGATAATGAGCGGAGTACATATAGTTTTTTCCGCAAGGCAAAGAATGGGCGGAATAACTTATTGTTTATTCTCAATATGACGCCAATGGCGTGGGAAAATTATCAGCTGGGCGTTCCGAAAAAAGGCAAATTCAAATTGCTGCTTAACAGTTGTGAAGACAGGTTTGGAGGAAATGGGGACAAGATTCCGGCTGAACTGGTCGCGGATTCGGTTAAATGTGATTACCGCAAAAATTCTATTACTCTTGATCTTCCGCCTTATTGTGCCGCGGTGTATTTGTTTTAGGTTGCAGTTCGTAAAGGGTGTTAAGTAAACTCCAAATAAGTCCGAAATATAATCAGCAGCAGAAATGGACACCCAAAAGAAAGGCAACCCGATGAAAATAACCATCGATGCAACTGATATAAACGGCGCAGCAGAAAACAGCAATTTGGGCAATGTAAATATTGCAAGTAATGCGAGTAATACTCGTAATGTACACAATGCAAACAATGCAAACAATGCACGAAGTGCAAACAACGCACGAAGTTCGGGAAATGGAATAAGTGCAAAGCTGGATATTGCTGGAAATAATTTCGCCAATAACGCTTACGAAAGCAAAACCATTGACGACATTAAAGAAGAGGCAGCGTCACAAGATATTGTGGCCCGCCGGAATTATTTTGCCGTCATGTCTAATACAATGTCAAAGGAAGATTTTGCCAAATTACTAAAAGACGGCACTCATCCTGGCAATACAGAAATCGGAACAGTCGTAACTATTATTGACCACATCAAAGCTGCCTTAATTAAAGGCGGAAAAGAAGTCCACGGCTTTACGGACAGTCTTGACGCAGAAAAGTTCGAGGAAATCACCGGAAATAAGCTGACGGCTGAAATCTTTAAGAATCAATTTGAGCAAAAATCTCTCCCTGTTACCGAAGAAAACTTAAATGAAGCAGAAAAAGCTTGGGCTAAAGCAAGTGAAATACCCCATTTATCCGAAGCGGCTTTAAAGTACATGGTCAAAAACCAGCTTCCGCCAACGATTGAAAATCTATATCTTGCCAGCTTTTCCGGTGGCAATGACGCCGGAAAACAAGGACGCGGTTATTTTGCCCAGGACATAAAAGATTCCGGGCAGCCAGCTTATTTTGCCAGAAAAGCAGATGATTTTGACTGGAACAAATTAGAACCGCAGATTGAAAAAATAATCCGCGAAGCCGGATATCAATATAATGAAGAAAACTTAGATAACGGCCGGTGGCTAATCGAAAAAGGCATTCCGCTGACGGCGGATAATTTTTCTGTGCTAAAGCAAGTTAAGGAATTTGCTTTACCTGATGAGAGCCAGAAAATAGCCGCGGCCAAAGCTAATGAAATCATTGCTGCGATCACCGCTTCAATCGCCGATGGCAAAGATCCGCTTACTGCCAATTTGCTTGACCCAGATAGCAATGCTGACAAAGCTTCCCAGTATGCCGAGGATATCAAAACAATTGAGCCGGAAGCGGTAGATAAAGTGCTGGCTGATGAACAGGTCGTAAATTTTAAGAATTTGCTGGCGGCGCAGAAGTTTCTGGCGGAGCGAATGGCGGAAAAGAAGCAGATATTCAGCGATGTTGACCGACCGAGTCAGTCAACGAACTCGGCGAGCAATCCAGCGAGTCCATCAATTCCAGCACAATCGGCGGATATTTCTCCCAATCCAGCGACAACCCCACCCGATTTTACCGAACAAGCCTTAAGCGCAAAGCGTATGCTTTACGAAGCAAGCTTAATCATGACTCAAGCCGTAAATCTTCGGATGCTCCGGACTGGCTTCAATATCGAAACCGCCCCGCTTGAAAAACTGGTCGCAGAACTAAAACACGCGGAAACAGTTATTAAGAACCAGCTTGTTGGCGGTGATGAAGAAGATATTACTTTGAAACGCCATCTTAATTATCAAGAGACAATCACCAAGATAGGCGAGATTACCGTCATGCCAGCGGCTTTGATTGCCCAGATGACCCGTTTTGCCCCGGTTCATCTTGTCCCTAAGGTTCTTAATACTTTAGATGAAATCCATGCAGACGGCGAAAAATTAAAGACCGCTTTTGAAAAGGCAGGCGAGTTTTATGAGCAGGTGATGACAACGCCGCGGCGTGACATGGGCGACTCAATCAAAAAAGCATTCCGCAATGTAGATGATATCCTTAAAGAATTAGGCCTAACCTTAAGCGATCCGAACCGCCGCGCTGTCCGTATCCTTGGTTATAACTCAATGGAAATAAATAATGAAAATATCGAAGCGGTTAAAGAAAAAGATATGCAGTTACAAGACGTGCTGGCGAAAATGAAGCCGGGGACGGTCTTAGAAATGATTCGCGAGGGAATCAATCCCCTCACGCTAAGCCTTGAGGAACTGTCAGCTTTATTGGACGGGAAAAATGAAACGTTGGCAGATTCCCTTGATGATTACAGCCATTTTTTACTAAAGCTGGATAAAAAAGGCAATATTTCCGCCGCTGAAAGAAGCATTTATCTTGGCGTTTACCGCTTGCTGCGCCAAATTGAAAAGGGCGAAAGCAGGGCAGTTGGTTCACTTTTAAATGCGGAGATGGATTTTTCGCTGGGTAACCTGCTTACCGCGATAAGAAGCACTAATCGCCAAGGCATGGATTACGGAATTGATGATGATTTTGGCGGCGTGGAAAGCAATCAAAGTAATTTAAAGGAAAATCTTAAAGACTTTATCAACAAGCTGGAGCTTGAGGAAGTAAATGAAGAATATCTAAAAGATATTATTAAGAACGCCCAGGACATAAAAGGCATTGAGGCCGAAATAATCAACGCCCTTGTTGAAAGCGGCCAGCTAGTTACGGTTAACAACCTGTTAGCAATGCTTAAGTTAGCCAAAAAACCTAATGAAATACATAAGAAAGCGGAAGATTTTGCCAAGGAAACGGATCTAGATGAGATTCTTTCAGAAGCAAAAGAAAAACTAATCGCGGATTTTACTGATGAAGAAAGCGCAGCAAACGCTTATGAGAACCTTAGTAAAACGATGTCCGAAATTTTTAGCCGCTATGCGGAAAATGAACAGGCAACGGTTCTTGACATCAGGGAATTAAGCAGTATGTGCCGCCAGTTAAGCCTAAAGGCCGCCATGAAGTCTGCTCAATTTGGCCGCGCTTATAACGAAGAATACCGCGAAGAACGTTATGACATTCCGATTGAGGTAGACGGCGAAATAATGGCGGTTAAGCTTTTGCTTCGCCACAATTCGGAGGCTAAAGGCAAGGTATCTTGTGCAATTAATGCGGAAGCTTTTGGCGGGGTTATGGCGGAGTTTGATGTAAGTAATGGCAAATTAAATGGCCATGTTGCCGTAAATAATCCGGAGGGGCTAAAGAAACTTAGCTTAAAAGCCGATAATCTTTACACAGAATTAAATAAACTGTTTGCCGGGGAAATCGGCGAAATACATTTTATCAAAAGTAATCTAGCAGAAGCAAGTTTAGCAGGTTTAGCAAACAATGCTTTAGCAAATCAAAATTCCATGGAGGAAAATAGCAAGGAAGCTAAAAACAGGGATGTTTCAAACAAAGAACTTTATTTAACCGCAAAAGCCTTTATTACCTTTATTAAAAGATATGGTAACGAAGCCTAAGCGATAGCCAGAAAGGAACAACCTATGAAAATTGCTTATAACGCCTCCGCTGTCCTTGCAAACAATGCTTTGTTTCGCAATGACAATCAGCTTTCAGATTCACTGAAACGCCTTTCTTCCGGACTTAAAATAACCAGCGGCAAGGATAATCCCTCCGGCCTGGCAATGGCTCGCCGAATGAACGCCCAAATCCAGGGTGTTGCTGTTGCAACCCAAAATTCCAGCGATGCGATTTCCGTAATCGAAATCGCCGATGGCGCAATGGCCGAGGTGCATATGATTCTCCAGCGGATCAATGAGCTGGCTGTCAAAGCGTCAAATGAAATCTTAACAAATGACGACCGCAAAATGATCCAGGACGAAATCGCGGCCTTAAAGCAAGAAATCACCCGGATTGGCCAGACAACCGAATTTAACGGCCAGAAAATTCTTGACGGTTCGTTTGACTTACGCGGATATACAAACAACGTTGAAGTTAAAGTAACCAGCTATAGTGATTATGTGCCGAATGGCCAGTATACAATCGATGATTTGATTGTGGCATATGACCACAACGGCAATATCGTCTTAACCGATGATGATGGCAATGCGCTTTATGATTTTGCTGGCTCGGGAGACTTAGCCGGGGCTCGGATATCGGCAGCTGACGGAAATGTAATTACGATTTCAGGGCTTAAAGGGTTTGAAATAAAACTGGAGCTAAGAAGAACGGAAATAGCCGGAAATAATGCCGGGTTCACCTTGCCCCACCCCGGTGACCTTAATGCCGACCCGCCTGTTCTTCCGGAACTGCCGAAACAATTCGTTTACTCATGGTCAGGAACTGCTTTGCATACCACCCCGCCGACAGCACTGCCCCCGGCGGCAACAGCAACTACTGACGCTTTGGCGGTTGACATCGTTGGTTTTGGCGCAATGGCAATGCAAATCGGCGCAAACCAAGGCCAGCAGCTAGATATCCGCATTCACCGCTTGTCGCTGGAAAATATGGGAATCAGCAATATTGACTTATCAACCTATGAAGGGGCGATTGACGGCCTTAGCAAGATGGGTAAAGCGGTAAACTATATCTCCAGCGCCAGAAGCCATATGGGTGCTTACCAGAACCGCCTTGAGCATACGATTAGCAATCTTGACATCACCACCGAAAATATGACGGCGGCTTATTCACGGATCATGGACGTAAATATGGCAGAAGAAATGACCAAATACACAACCTTGCAAATCCTTGTCCAAGCAAGCACCTCAATGCTGGCACAAGCAAACGAAAGGCCGTCCAATGTCTTGCAGCTGTTGCAATAAAGCCGATTGATTTTAGAAAGGGAAAGCATGACAAGCGAAAAGAAACAAGAGTTTACTTTAAAAATAACCCAAGCAAATAAAACCCAGTTAATTGTCATTCTTTACGAAATGGCTTTGACTTATATGGCTGAAGCCGAAGAAGCTTTTAAGGCCAATAACCGCAAAGATTTCCGCCAGGCCATCAGCCGGACCCGCGGCTGCATTAATGAATTGATGGCTTCCCTCAATTTTGAATATAAGCTTGCCATCCGGATCTTAGAGCTTTATATGTTCGTCTGCAAAGAACTGGCGCGGGCAGAGGTACGGATGAGCTTTGAACATATTGAGAACTCTGCCAAAATCATTAGGGAATTGCTTAATGCTTACCGCGAAATAAGCCAGAAAGATGATTCGCTTCCCGTCATGCAAAATGCGCAGATCGTTTATTCGGGCCTTACTTACGACCGCAATAATGTTGTTGACAGCTTGTCCCATAGCTCTAACCGGGGCTTTAGGGTGTAAGGCGATTGCGGCTTGATTGCGGCTCGGAGGCCGCAATGACGAGGCTCGGAGGCCGCAATGACGAGGCTCGGAGGCCGCAATGACGAGGCTTACATCGGGGCTCGGAGCCGTAATGACGTGCCTTTACATTGGGGCAAGATGTCCGGTTAAGTCGCAGTAAAGCGGCTTATCTTCCGCAATAATTGGCACGGCGCGGGCTTTGCCATCTTTATTTGCCAGTTTTCCGACCTGCTCCAGCAAATAATTATACCTGACAATGACGGAATTAAGCTCATAAATATAGCAGTCGATTAAGTCCGGCTCAATGACATTATCAAAACCAATATAAGCAACCTCTAAAGCCTCCTTTGTTTTCCGCAAATCATCTAAAAGTGCATTCCGATATAATTCTTCATTATTAATAGCTGGCTTTTCTTTAGTCTTTCTCATTGCAAAGCGATTATTGCCTTGGCTAAAAAAGAACTTCATATTCCACAACCCTTTCGGCATTTGGTAAAAACTGCCAACACATCTCACATAGTAATTATAGGCACGAATAATTACAAATATTCATGTAATTTTACGCAAGAGACAAGCATATATATGAGTATAAAATATTGGAGAGGATAAGCGGATGGAATTTACAACCAGCATTTGGATATTAATCGGAGCTTGTGTCCTAGTTCTTCTTCTTGGTGCATTAAGAGCAAAAATGGAATGGATAATAAACTTCGTTTTGCGGATGGCCAGCGGGGCATTGGCAATTTACCTCATCAATTTTTTCCTTTTAAATAGGGAAATAGATGCCGTAATTGGCTTGGGGTTTGCTAGCCTATTGACGTGCGGAATCCTTGGATTTCCGGGGCTTATCCTGCTTTATGGGATAAATTTCTACAATTTCTTGTAAGGTTTGCACAAATCGTATTTTTGGTAAAATTGCCAATGGACAAATTACTTTTAACCCGGTATAATGCACATAAGCTTAAAATTCATTAGCAGAATCTTCTGCACTATTATTTTTTCTTAGTTTTCGAAAAATTCTAATCTTGTCGATTAATTTTTCAGCACAGCATTATTTTTTTACTTTATTTTCTATTTCTATCTCTATTTATTATCTGCGGCCATTCATAAAAGAATATCTCATTCATGAAGACGCGAAAGGAGCATTAATTGGACAAAAGAATACTGGCAATATGCGATTCATGCGCAGATTACGCTTACCGGATGGCGGAAGTGTTAAAGGCGCGGAAAGACTTTCATTTTGACATCCATGTTTTTACTGATGTTTTAAAGCTTTTATCGTTTAATGATTCTGATGGAATCGAGTGCTTGCTCATCACCGAATCAGCTTATACCGAAAAGATTAAGGAGCTAAATATCCCCCACGTATTTATCTTAAACGAAAGCGGCTTGGAAAAGAGCGATATCCTCTCGCGTGAAGAAAATCATTTTTATTGCATTAACAAATACCAATCGGCTGATAATGTTTTAAATGATATGCTGGCATATTATGTTGATAAAAAAGAAACATTGCCGCGAAAACTTAAGCTTACCGCCAAATCCGTTAAAATCATCGGCGTTTATTCGCCAGTCAAAAGATGTCTGCAAACGACTTTTTCCCTGACGATGGGGCAAATCCTCGCCAAGCAAGCCAAAACCTTATACCTAAACTATGAAAGCTTTTCCGGGTTCGGGCAAATTTCCGGCCGTAATTACCGGGCTGACATTAGCGATATGATGTATCTGTTCGAGTGTGCCAGAGAAAAATTCATTTTCAAATTGAGTACGATTACCGAGCATTTAAACGGTTTGGATTTTATTGCTCCGGCGGCGATTTATCCCGACTTGATGAAAATTCCCGGAAAAAGGTGGACAGAACTTTTAAATGAATTAAGGGAACAGGCAGATTATGAATATATCATCCTTGACTTATCAGATTATGTGGATGGGCTGCTTCATATTTTGAATGAATGTGATTTTATTTATACCATCACGAAAGGTGACTTTTATGCCGCCGCCAAAATAGAGCATTATGAACAGCTGTTAGCGGAAATGAAGCTTGAAAGCGTTATTGCAAAAACCAAAAAGCTTAACTTGCCCATTTTTAATAACATCATTTTTAAGCATGATGAAATGACATATGGTGAATTAGCGGCGTATATAAGGGAGAACTTATTAGATGATTTGTGTAAATGAAACCTTAGATGACACAAAAGAAATAATCAGGCAACGGATTCTTGATGAAATTGAAAAAGGCGGCGATTTATCTGATGAAGATATCAAGGAAATAATTGATAACGAAATTATCAGCTGTAAGAAATCATTAAGCTTTAGCTTTGAAGCCCGGAAGAAACTGCGCAAGGAATTATTTTACGCCATCAGGAAGCTTGATATTTTGCAAGAGCTTTTGGAAAAACCGGATATCACCGAGATAATGATTAATGGGACGGACAATATTTTTATTGAAAAAGCCGGGCGGATCATGCAATGCGAGTTTGGATTTGCGTCAAAAGAAAAACTGATTAATGTTATCCAGCAGATTGTTGCCGACTGCAACCGGACCGTTAATGAAGCGTCGCCGATTGTTGACGCCCGCCTTTTAAATGGGGCAAGGGTAAATATTGTTTTGAATCCGGTGGCCTTAAATGGCCCGATTGTGACAATCAGGCGTTTCCCTGAACAGCCGATTCTGATGGAAGATTTAGTTTCATTGGGAGCGTTATCAAACGAAATGGCGGAGTTCCTCCACATGGCGGTAAGGCAGAGGGAAAGCATTATCATCAGTGGGGGAACTGGTTCAGGCAAAACAACATTCTTAAATGTCCTGTCAAATTTTATTCCGCATGATGAAAGGTTAATCACAATTGAAGACAGCGCGGAACTCCAGATTCTTAACATTCCCAATCTCGTCAAGCTTGAAACAAGGAGTTCGAATATCGAGGGCTGCCGTGAGATCACAATCCGCGATTTGATAAAAACAGCACTTAGAATGCGTCCGGACCGGATCGTTGTTGGCGAGGTCAGAGGCGCGGAAGCAATTGATTTACTGCAAGCAATGAATACCGGGCATCCCGGCTCGATGAGTACCCTGCATTCTAACAGCGCAAAGGATATGGTAAGCCGTTTAGAAACAATGGTCCTGATGGGTACGCCTCTTCCCCTTATGGCAATCCGTAAGCAAATAGCTTCCGGGATTCAGCTAGTCGTCCAGCTAGGCAGGCTGGCTGACAGCTCAAGAAAAGTCCTTGAAATCCTTAGAATAACCGGAATCAGCAATGATGAGTTAATGACAGAATCCGTTTTTAAGATGGCGGAAAAGGGCGAGGATAAAAACGGCAGGATCAGGGCGGTTTGGGATAGGGAGATTTCATGAAAAGTTTTTATGATTTTACCGTCAAAGAAAGACTTATGATCTTGCTTTATGGTTTGGCAATTATTCTTTTGCTTGCATATTTCTTCTACCGCTCATTATGGGCCGTGCCTTTATTATCCCCTTTATTATTCATCTATCAGAAAATGGCAAAAGAAAACCTAAGGCTAAAAAAGCAAAAAGAACTGACCCAGAGTTTTAAAGAAATGATTGAGATAGTTGCCGGAAATTTGCGGGCCGGCTATTCTGTTGAAAATGCCTTTCTTGAAATGGGAAAAGAAACTTTGCGCCTTAAGCAAAAAGAAGCACCGGAGGTTAAGATGGTTACTTTTATTAAAAGAGGAATCGAAAATAATATCGTCCTTAATGAGAGGTTAAGGGAAGCGGGTGAAATCAGCGGCATAAGTGAAATAATGGAATTTGCGGAGGTTTTTTCTGTCGCAAAAAATAGCGGCGGGGGAATGATTGACTCAATAAGTCAATTTGCGGCAATGATTGGTGATAAAATTGAAACCGAAAAGGAAATAAGTGTTATCCTAAGCGCCCGCCGTGGGGAGCAAAAAATTATGAACATCGTTCCATTCATTATTTTAATCTATCTTGACATTACTTCGCCGGGATTTTTTTCACCGCTATATCATAATCTGATCGGAATCGTGACAATGACGGCTTGTTTAGCTCTTTATCTCTGCGCCTATTATATGGCGCAGAAAATGTTAAGAATCGAAGTCTAGAAAAGGAGGAGCAATGGAAATCATTTTTGTCATCTGTTTATTGGGTCAATTACTGACTGGTTTTTTAGCAAGGAATGAAGCAACAGAAAAGAAATTTCTCTTAAAAAGCGCCCAATTTCTCTACCGGAAAATCTTTAAAAACCTTTTTGCAAAAACCATCATGCACAGGAAAATTGAAAAAAATATCACCAGCCTTAATCCCGGTAAAAGTAAGGAACTATTAACGGCAATGTATTATATCGAAAAAATCCGCATTACTTTGGCACTCTGCTTAGTTGGCAATTTATTGGCGTTAATTTTAAGCTTATCAATTTCCACCAGCTTGGTAAATGGTCTTTTGCTTCCAAAGAATAATTGGAAAGATGGAAGCTACTTCCTTGATTTATCAGTCACTCCGCAGGATTCCGAAAGCAAGCCTCATCAGATCACAATCGAAGTTTCGCCAATCAGCCTTAATGCGGAAGAAGCTGAAATACTGGCAAATGAGGTTTTTGAGAAGCTCTTGACATTGATATTAGGTAAAAACGAAAGCTTAAACCAAGTAACAGACAACCTTAACTTAATGAAAAGGCTTAATGGCTATCCTTTTACAATTAAGTGGGTTAGTGATAAGCCGTCGCTCGTTAGGCATGACGGAGTGACTAACAATCTCAAGGTTTTATCAGGAAGCGGTGAAATTGTGAAGCTGACGGCAACTTTAACTTACCAAGACCAATGGGCAGAATATCAATTCAGCGAGGATATTTTTGTCAATTTGCTCCCTTATTTGGTAGCAGAAGATGATAGCTTTGAAGAACCAATAATGGAAGCGATAAGAAATAGCCAGCAAAAAAACGCAAACTCTGATTACTTGCGTCTGCCGGAAGCAGTAAGGGGCACAGCCGTAAGCTATCAAGAAATAAAAGCCAAGGATAGCTTATATCTTTGGCTGATGATTCTGGTGGTTGCTTTTTTATTTTTTGCTGTTAGGGACCATGAGCTGCAAAAAAAAGTCAGCTTGCGTAATCAGCAAATTGAGCGCAGCTATCCGGATCTGGTCAGGAAACTGGCCCTTTATATCGGGGCAGGACTAACGCTTAGGGGAGCATTTAAACGGGTGGCAGGGGAGTCAAGCAGTAATGTTAAGGCAAAATATTTACATCAGGAAATGCTTTATTCGGTCAGGGAACTTGATAACGGCATTCCGGAAAGGGAGGTATATGAACGTTTTGGCAAAAGATTGGGGATAGCAAGGTATCGCCGCTTGACAGGGATATTGTGTAACCACTTAGAAAAGGGCAACAAAAATCTCTTGGCGGTCTTACGTGAAGAAACGGAGCTTGTCCTTTTGGACCGAAGAAAGGCGGCTCGCGTAATTGGTGAAGAAATGGGAACCAAATTATTGCTTCCCATGATGATGATGTTGCTGGTTGTAATGATTATGATTATGGTTCCGGCATTTATGATGTTTTGAAAAATTATAGAATGGAGATTAATATGAAAAATTTAAACAATTTTAAACTTAATAATAAAGGACTTGGGACGATTGAAATAATCCTTATCCTAGTAGTACTGATTGGCTTAGTGGTCATCTTTAAAGACCAGCTGATGGATTTGATTGCAAAAATCTTTGACGCCATTTCAACAGACAGCGGGACAGTATTATCATGAAACTTAACGGTTACTTGACGATTTTTCTCTCGTTATCCTTAACAGTATTGCTAAGCTTGTTCTTTGTCCTAATCCGGGGGGCGTTTGTAAATTACAGCAAAATGAAGCTGGAGCTTGTTACTGACATTGGAATGAATGCAGTACTTGGCGAATATCACCGTGAGCTGCTTAATCAATACGATCTTTTATTTATTGATTTATCTTATGGCACAAATAGCGGCGGGATTAACAAGCTGGAAAGCCATTTAGCTGGTTACATCAATCAAAACTTATTAAAAGGGAAAAATAACGTTTCATCTTGGAACGGCTTGGCCCTTAAAGGATTGGAGATTACGGAAACGCTTAAGCCCCATCATTATGAGGGAAAAGTCCTTAAAAACCAAGCCAGTGCTTATATCAGTGAAAATTTGCGGGCAGAAACAGTAAATGATTTAAGCGCATTATTAACAGAGGCCGATTCGCTTGACAAGCTTAATGAAATGGTTTCATGGCAGAACGTAATGAACAAAATCAGCTCGATTCTTGCGTTTTTGACAAATGAAGCAAGGCAACAGGCACTTTCAGTAAATCCGGAAGCAGATGTTGGGGACATCAATATTACTATTGATAATCCGGCTTCAGACGTTTTTAGTAATGTAAGCTGGCAGCTTGATAACCTGGTTAAGGAAGATATTAAAGGCGGTAATGTTAACTTAAGCAATTATTATTCACATCGTAATAAGGAAAGCAAATCTAGCGAAAATAGCCCGAAAGCAAATTTTATGACAGAATTTAACTCGGCATTTCTATTTAGGGCGTACTTATTTGAAAAAATGAGTTATCACAAAAATGAGAAAGAGGATTCGCTTTTAGATTACCAAATTGAATATTTAATTGCCGGGGCAAGCTCTGATGAAGAGAATTTCCAAGGAATTAAAATGCGGCTATTTAGCTGGCGGCTTGCCGATAATGTCAGGCTTTATTTTACCGATAGCCAGAAAACAAAAGAGGCTTATGCGATTGCTTCAACGGTATCTGCCCTTATTTTGCACCCCGAACTTACCCAGCTAATTGCAAGCTCACTTTTATTTTCATGGGCTTTTACGGACAGCATTAATGAGACGGATAAAATAACTGACGGCGGTAAAGTCCCATTAATAAAAAAATCATTAAGCTTAACGGAAGAGGGACTTTTGTATCATCAGTACTTGGAATTAATGATTTTGCTTACAGGCGAAGCAAAAGTCCTATCAAGGGCAATGGATATTATTGAGATGGATATCCGCCTTACGCCCAATAACCAAAATTTCCAGATTGATTTCTGCCTTGAAGCTTTTCGGGCAACGGTTGAGTTTCATGACCGTTATGAAAATTACCTGCTTGATAGGCGGTATGGGTATTGATTGTAAAAGCATGGCCAGACAAACCCCTTATCTTTAGAATCTCGTATCTTAAAAATTATCTTAATTAAGCTTGGGAAAGAATGAAAAAATATAGTAAAAAGGCGTTCTCTCAAATATATAAATTTATTTCCTTAAAGCCTCTCTTAGGGGTAAGGGTGTTTTTATCTGGCTTGCGAACTGGTCTGCGAACGAGCTTGCTATCTGGCTTAAGTAAAATGAAGATAAGCGGAAGCATGACAGTTGAAGCCGCTTTGGTCATGCCGCTATTTTTGTTTTTTATCATCAGTGTCTTATATGTTTTCCAGATTATTAATGTCCAAACTGAAACATATACGGCCCTGCACCAGCTTGGAAATCGGATTGCTTTTACAGGTTACCAAAACAGGGCGGATTTTGATGATGGAATTATCGAATTGACGGAAGCTTACCGGATTAAGCCTTATTTATTTTGGCAAGATTTTGGCCAATTAGAAGTTGTCCAAACCTATTACGGTTATGCTTTCATTGGTTACGAAATAAAAAGCAAAAATGAAGAAGCAGCTAAAGAAGAGTCTGTTTATATTACGGAAACAGGAACTGTTTATCACGTAACGATGGAGTGTTCCCATTTAAGGCTTTCGATAACAAGCGTTAAAAGCGATGAAATACCGCTGATCCGTAATGATTTCGGCGGTAAATACCATCAATGTGAGCGATGCCCAAAAGATGATAATGGCATTTTATTCATTACTGCTTTTGGGACACGTTATCATTCTGACCTTAATTGCTCCGGGCTTAAGCGGACAGTTACGGAGCTAGAATTATACGTAGCAATCAAACAGGGTTACCGGGGATGCTCAAGGTGTAATTAGTGGGGGTTTTAAACTCGAGACTTTGAAAGGAGCTTGGATATAATAATGGTAAGTAATTTTATGATCTTGATTTTTTTGTTCCTTAGCACTCTTTTTGACATTAAAAGCAAAAAAATCCCGTTACAGCTGATAATAATATTTGGCTTAACCATCATTGGGATTAGCCTACAGTACGGCCGTTTTAATAGCTGGGAAATATTAGTAAGGATAATGCCGGGCATTTTTTTGCTCCTTATTAGTTTTGTGACCAAAGAGGCCATCGGTTACGGTGATGGAATCGTCATTTTATTAATTGGCTTGGGAATGGATATCCAAGTGATGGTCTCTTTTATCATGATTGCATTTTTATTAAGCGCAATAGTTTCAATAATTATCTTAATTAAAAAGAAAGGCGACAGGCAAACTAGGCTTCCATTTATGCCTTTTCTATTAACGGCTTGGTGTGTTTGCTTAATCGGGGGCATGGTATGAAAAAAATAAAGCGGAAATTAAATAACAGGTGTTATTTAAATGGCTATATGACAATTGAAGCGTCTTTAATAATTCCCTTTGTGGTTGCGATTTACTTTTTTCTGATTTTCACTTCATTTTATTTATACAATAAATGCGTTTTGGTCCAAGATACATATATTAAATGCTATCGCGCCAGCGTTTTTACCTATTGGGAAGACGGTTACGGCGAGGTCTCTTATCGGGATTTGACAAAACGAAATGCCGATAAAGCAAGAGAGTATCTTATTTCGCGAAGTGATTTTTCAAGATACCCTTTCTTTAGGTTAAAAGACGAGCAGATAAATACTTATCAAATATTATCTGATGGATATGTTGGTTTAAGCTTAAGTGGGACAAGCCGGTCATTTCTTGTCAATGATTACGAACTCAAAATTAGCACGGTTTCATGGATCACGAATCCGGTCAGCAATATAAGGACAGCAAGGAGAAATGAAAAAAATGATGGAGACTAGATATTTTAAAGATATGAATCACAATTATTTGATCATAAAAATCGCAGCAAAAGAGAATGAAAGCCAATATCAGCTGAAAATGATGATCGAAAATGATATTCCGGGCTTGCTAAAATTAAGCCAAAGATATATTGACGGCGAAAGCTTTTTGTATTATGAAATTAATTCATTGCAGACGCTTAAGTCAATGTTTGAACACCGGAAAATGGACAAACAAATGGCGAAGCTTTTACTGGGCGGCCTGATGAAAGTATTTAGGCAGATAAAAAATTATTTGCTTAGTGACGATGGCTTGTTATTAAACCCGGAGTTTATTTATTTTAATTTGGAAAAAGAAGAAGTTCATTTTGTTTTTTATCCTTATGAAAATGAGAGCGTTTCCGTAAAGATAAGGCAATTATTTGAATACTTAGTGCGGATTATTGACCATAATGACAGCGGATTAACTGATAAAATATATGATTTATGCCAGCTTGCCGAGAAAAAAATATTAAGCATTGAGGATTTTGACCGCTGTTTGACAGAATTATCCCTTCCTAAAAACGAAGCGGCTGGCGGTGATGAGGTTTGTTTCCACGGAACTAAAACAGAAGTAATGACAAGCGAAGAGATAAATGTAATGCCTAAAGAAATAAATATTAACCAAACTGATCACAAAAAGCAAAAGGGGAAATTTTTGCTTTTGACGTTAATATCGACAGCAGGAGCAATCATTATATTGCTGTATCAAAGTTTTGCTGCTTTAACCGCGAACGAAATACTGTTGTCCGTGACATTGCTGATTGTTTTTATCATTTTTTTCTTAATCACTTTAAGCCTTTATCTGCTTTTGGTTTATCGCTTAAAAAATACGGGGAGAAAAGAAAGGGCATTGGACGCTGATTTTAATCCGCAAGCGCAATCGCCAGTGCAGTCGCAAGTCCAGCCGGAGTACTGCGGCGAGACGATTTTTTTGGCGGAAGATTTTAAAGAAGATAAGCTATATGGCTTTGGCAGGGGCAATAAATACATAATCGAGTTAACTCATTTTCCTTTTACGATTGGCAAGCTTGATGATAATATCGATTTTTGCATGAAAGAATTGTCAATAAGCCGGATTCATGTCCGGTTTACGAAATATGATGACGCGGTTTTTATGACGGACTTAAATTCAACCAACGGGACGTACAAGAATGGGCTGCGCTTAGAACCAAGTGAAACCGTGCCGATTGCTGCCGGTGATGAAATACGGTTGGGGAAACTTAATTTTTATTATCGGTGACGTTTTCTTTCGGAGCGTTTTATGCTATAATATCGATACTGACGTATCGACTTATAAAAATGCTTCGCATTTTCCCTTGGAAGGATTTAATTGGCTCGTGAGTATGGATTATGGTACAATGAATTAAAAGGAGACATCCAGATGAAAATCAATATTTATTATGGGGGGCGTGGCCTAATTGATGACCCCACCTTATACGTGATTAATAAAATGCAAGACATTCTAGATGAGCTTCACGTCACAGTCGAGCGTTTTAATTTATATGAACTAAAAAATAGCATTACTACCTTGCCGCAGAGCCTAAAGACAGCTGATGGCATTATCCTGGCAACAACAGTAGAATGGTATGGAATTGGCGGGTTTATGCAGCAATTTCTTGATGCCTGCTGGTTATATGGTGACAAGAGCAAAATTGCAGAACTGTATATGTGTCCTGTTGTCATGTCAACGACTTACGGCGAATTAGAAGGAAAGCTTAATCTCTCCATAGCATGGGAAATATTAGGCGGGCTTCCATGCAGCGGTTTTTGTGGTTATATTGCTGATGCAACAACTTTAGAGGATAATGTTGATTATTTGCGAATAATCGAGAAGAAAGCGGAAAATCTATACCGTACCATCAACCAAAAATTACCCAGCTTTCCTGCCAGCAACCAAGCAGTGAAAAAGATGGTTTCAAGTACCAAAAATATTGATTTAACGCCGCAGGAGTCGGAACAGCTTTCCCAGTACGCATCGGATGATGTTTATGTCCAAAGGCAAAAAGAAGACATCCAAGAGCTGACCAGTCTTTTCCGCGATATGATGTACAATAATGAGCCAGATGAAGATGAGGAGTTCCTTGCTGATTTTAGGAATAGTTTTAAACCGCAGGCAGGATTCCGCGCTATTTACAAAATGAATATTGCGAACCGGAAAAAACCTTTGTTCATTGAAGTAAGCGGGACGGCTTGCGAATGCGCTTATAATGATAAGGCAAATGAAAAAGTCGATGTGGAAATGAGCATTGACCGCGACACATTAGAAGAGATTATCCTTGGCAGAATGACTTTCCAGCGTGCTTTTATGACTTCCAAAATGAAAATGAAAGGTGACTTTAAAACGCTAAGGACAATGGATTTGCTATTTGATTTTACGGAAAAAGGGTGAGAAATGCGCATTGTATTAATGGTGATCAGATTATTTTTCCAAGTTCCATATATGGTGCTTCGCATATGGGGTTATGGTCTATATAAAGACAAATTCGCCCATCATGCCGAGGCTTTTAGCTATATAAAAAAAGCGACTGTCAAAGCAAACCGGGCTGGGCGGGTGGAAATCAAAGCCGCTGGCATTGAAAATCTCCCGAATGAAAACGGGTTTGTCATGTTTTGTAACCATCAAGGATTATTTGATGTTTTGGTTTTTTTGCAGTCTTGCCCAAAACCCTTTTCATTTATCGCAAAAAAAGAAGTCAAAAACACAATCCTATTAAAACAGGTAATAAAAGCGCTTGGCGCTTACGCGATGGACCGGGAGGATTTGCGGCAATCAATGGGAGTTATCAATGCTGTTACGGCTGATGTAAAAAATGGTAAAAATTTCCTTATTTTTCCCGAAGGAACCCGCGCCCCCGAACCTAATACAATGATTGAGTTTAAAGGCGGCAGCTTTAAAAGCGCAACTAAGGCAAAATGCCCGATTGTCCCTTGCGCATTAGTTGACGCATATAAGCCGTTTGATGAAAAAGGAGTTAAGCCAGTCATAGTGAAAGTAAAATATTTGCCAGCACTTTATTATGATGATTATAAAGATATGAAAACAGTCGAGATTGCGGAGCTGGTTAAATCAAAAATAGAGACGGCAATAAATGATATGCTTTAGAAATTTAGTAAATGAAAGTAATTCTAGGCATTGACAAATGTTACTGCTCTATGTATAATTGGTTTTGCGTTATGATACGCGGTTTCAGACAAGGAGAAGTACTCAAGTGGCTGAAGAGGCGCCCCTGCTAAGGGTGTAGGTCGTTTGCGCGGCGCGAGGGTTCAAATCCCTCCTTCTCCGTTTTTTAGGATGTTTAACCTGTTCGTTTTATTCGGGTCATCTGATTGCCAATAAATTTTATTTATCGGAATCTATTTTAGTTTTTCAATGCCTTAAATCAATTAATATAATATTGTCTTAACAGTTATATCTGGGTTTTGATGACGGCTCGCATATTATATATGTAAATGGCGGATACAAGGACGAAGCGGAAGAAAAATCACCTTTAAGTAAGCTAATCCATGATTTTAACTGCCGAACCGCAGATGAAATGTATTATCCCATCTTGGCGAATCGGGCTAGATATTTCAAAGAAGATGAGAAAGGAATTGCGCAAATGTGTAAGATAGTTGAAGATATTGTCAAAGAAGAAATAAAGGCGAATGAAAAAAAGATGGCGATTAATATGTTCAAAGACGGGCTTCCGGTAGAGCAAATCGCACGGATTATGAGTCTTACCACCGTAAATGTTGAAGAGATGATCAAGGGAGCGAAAATGCCCGCATAGTTTTGTTGCTTAAAATTGAAGTGACAAAGCGGTTAATTTGCGTGTCGGTACGCAGAAACCTAATATTTCTCGTTTTGAAAGCGGTGCATATAATCCATCACTGGATTTTATCACTAAAATTGCACGTAGCTTAGGAAAAGAAAGTCAGTATAATAATTGAGTAGCCAAATGAGAGAAGGGATTGCGCAGGTGCAAGGTATTCTATTAATTATTTAGGTGGAGTAGTTGTGATTAGAACAATCGAAATGAGAGATTTGCCGGATTGCTTAGATATTTTCCATAAGGGATATGAAACAGTTGCAGTTGAATTTGGGTTGACTGATGAGAATTGTCCCGATCGAGGCAGGGCAAGCCTACCTATGGAAAAATTAGTTTCTGAGTTTGATAGCGGAACGAAAATGTTTGGCTATTTTTCCGACGATAAATTAGTTGGGTTTCTTGGCATGAAAATAAAGGAAGAATTTTTAAAGCTGGACGATATTATTATTCATCCAGAATACAGGGGACGAGGTTACGGAAAGGAACTTCTTGATTTCTGTAAATTAAAAGCAAATGAGTTCGGTAAAAGCACGATTGAGCTGGGTATGATTGACGATAATACACGGCTAAAGAAATGGTACGAAAATAACGGTTTTATAAACATAGGTCATAAAAAATATGAAAACGCTCCTTTTACAGTCGGGCGAATGAGATACACTTTATAGCTACCCATTACTTATACTCAACATAATAAACACAATTATCATCCCTGCTTAAACATCTTTCCGTGCTATATTCAATGCTGACGATATCAATTTTATTAAATGTTACCCGGTGAATGAACAAAGTATCGGAAAGACAATGAAGCTCCCATTCTTCGGGTGAATACTCCGGCACATACAAAATGATCTTGGTGTGCTTTTCGTTGTCAGCTTCAACTAATGCCGGGATAAGCTTGTGGACTAAAGCATATTCATCATATGGCGAAAGCACTTGGAATGGCCATCTTGTGTTTAATGCAACCAGCAATATAATTGATAAAATCAGCGGTGCAAACAATCGGGATATTGGCAGCTCCCTCAATATATATAGGCTTAGAAAGCCAACACTTAGAATAATAAAAAAGAAAGCACCATAAACGCAGCGGATTTCCCCGGCATAATGCGTGCCTGCTTTTGCAGATAAGACGATATAAAAAAAGGGCAACATTGCTGCGGAAATCAAGCACTTTATTGGCAAACTGAGCAAAATATCCGGCTTTCCTGCTTCTTTCTTCAGCAAATAATGAATGCCAACAATCAAATAAATTAAAGCTATAATCGCAAAAATATATTTGTTAATTGAGCGGGCCAGCGAGAAAAAATTATTTGCCGCAACGCCAATCCGGTTTAAAAACTCAATGTCAACTATTGAGCCAAAATAAGAGTCAGGAAGAATCTCTTTTGACCGGAGGCTTGTTGTTTCAAGAACCATTGCAATTAAAACGCCAAAAATAATGGCGATGGCGATATTGTATTGCTTTACGCATTCTGTAAAGAAATTTCTGCTTCTTGCCATCAAAGAAAGATTTCCCTCTGCACCAAAGTTTACAAAGAATCGAAAGATTAAAACAGCTGACGCAAATGCCAATAATATCCCCGCCGAGAACAACATCGAAAAAATGCTAAAATATATTCCGGCAAGTAACCAGCCGGATTTTGAGGAAAAAGCCAAGTTCTTTTTCAAGATTAACTGTTTCATCAAGAAAAGCGCAACCGCCGAGTTAATTATGTTGGGAAATATATAATAAAAATAAAGATTATACTGGCTGGCAAAAAACATATGGACATTATCTAAAGCCCTGCCTTTGAAAAAAGCAAAAAATAATGCCATTATCATAACGCTTATTAAGGCACTAGTATTTTTGTTTTTACATAAAGAACTAAACAAGAGATATATCGCAAAAAATAACCCTGTAATAAAAAATGCAATCACTATCGCAAGGGCAATGCTTGCTGTGGTTAAATAATCCCCAACCAAAGGATAGATGAAAAATGCTGATTGGTAGCCCACTATCGGCATTAAATGCTCTTGGAAAAGTCGGGTTACATTCCACCAGCCGATTCTTGGGACAGGTTCGGAAAGAAAAGAGCCAAAATACCGCCAGTCATCGCCATTGCGAAGCAGAATCGGATCTACTAAAATATAATACTGGCAAATAAGAAAAAATATTAGCCCGGCAGATAGAAAAAATAGCTTGTGTTTCGTTAGTCTTGAAGCCATGATTGCTTACTCCTACTCATTAGTCCACCTTGTTTCACCGAATAAAGTATCTGCAAAACAATCCTTTATTATCCCAGTCGGTAATCCTCTATTAGGTTGCGCATTTATCCAGAGGGCGACGTTTTCTACATTTCTTATTGTAAATGGCTTTCATTTACATTATAATAAAAATGCGTTACCGCAGTTTCACTGTCGATTGGAAAGGCATGGTTAATTAGAATGGAAAGACCAACGAAATCTTATGAGGAAGTCCGTTTAATGCTTGGGGCTGCAAGTCCTGCATGGGAAAGGCTGCTAGGGCATATCCGATATTATTATGTCATGGA